>Ga0306921_10001945_pt1 | contig 20442 bp, 15 predicted proteins | sample sta12Cox44000080_FD_203760 | JGI IMG/M metagenome (GOLD analysis project Ga0306921, IMG submission 203760) | Lab enrichment of tropical soil microbial communities from Luquillo Experimental Forest, Puerto Rico - statoxic.12C.oxic.44.000.080 (v2)... | ecosystem: Environmental > Terrestrial >... | reverse complement strand
GTCCACGATCATGTCACCTCGGTGTTTCGGCACGACGACTTGGCGTCCGCCCTGGCGGCGACCGAGCTCACCGAGGGCGACCTCGTAAATTAGGGGTCGAGTAGGGGGAGACATCCATGCGTGGGATCGTCTTGGCCGGCGGGTCGGGCACGCGTCTTCATCCGATCACGATCGGGATCAGCAAGCAGTTACTGCCGGTCTACGACAAACCGATGATCTACTACCCGCTGTCCACGCTGATGATGGCCGGAATCCGCGACATTCTGGTGATCACCACCCCGCACGACGCGGCCGGCTTTCAGCGCCTCCTCGGCGACGGTTCGCAATTCGGCATCAACCTTACCTACCTGACGCAGGAGCGACCCGACGGTCTGGCGCAAGCATTCGTCCTGGGGGCCAACCACATCGGCAACGATTCGGCGGCTTTGGTGTTGGGGGACAACATCTTCTACGGCCCGGGACTGGGTACCAGCCTGAGTCGCTTCCAAACCGTAAGCGGTGGAGCAATTTTCGCTTATTGGGTGGCTAACCCGTCGGCCTACGGTGTGGTTGAGTTCGGGCCCGACGGCATGGCCCTGTCGTTGGAGGAGAAGCCGGCCACGCCGAAGTCGCAATACGCGGTGCCGGGGTTGTATTTCTACGACAACGACGTGATCGAGATCGCCAAGGGCTTAAAGAAATCCGCGCGCGGCGAGTACGAGATCACGGAGGTCAACCAGATCTACCTGAACCGGGGCCGGCTCGCGGTCGAGGTGATGGCCCGCGGGACGGCGTGGCTCGACACGGGGACCTTCGACTCGCTGTTGGACGCCAGCGACTACGTCCGCACGCTGGAACGGCGGCAGGGGCTGAAGGTCAGCGTTCCCGAGGAAGTCGCCTGGCGCCAGGGCTGGATCACCGACGAGCAGCTGGCGACGCGTGCGCGCACCCTGGTCAAGTCCGGGTACGGCGGCTATCTGCTGGAGTTGTTGGAGCGGAGCTGATTTCGGCGGGTTTGGCCAGCACCGCGGCGATCGCCGTCGTCAACGGCACCGACAGTGCCAGCGCGATGCCGCCCACCGCGGAGCGGGCAAGCTCGATCGCCACGCTCTCGCTGATCAGCACGTCACCCAGCGAGCGATTGGCGACGCTGAACAGCAACAGCAGCGGCAGCGAACTGCCGGCGTAGGCCAGCACCAGCGTGTACACCGTGCTGGCGATGTGGTCGCGGCCCACCCGAATCGCGCCCAGGAAGATGTCCCGCCGGGAGCCGCCGAGATGGGCGAGTTCGAACACCGTCGACGCTTGTGTCACGGTCACGTCGTTGAGCACACCCAGTGAGCCGATGATGAACCCGGCGAGCAGCAGGCCGCTGATCGACACATTGCCCAGGTACGCGGATACCTGGGTACTCTGGTCGTCTGAGAGCCCGGTGAGATGAGCTAAATTGACTGCGGCCCAAGACAATCCGGCGGCCAGCAACAAGGCTGTCAAAGTGCCCAGCAGGGCCGCGCTGGTCCGCAGGTTGACCCCGTGGGCGAGGTAGATCACCGCGTAGAGGATGGCCGCCGACGCCACCAGCGCCACGGGGACGGCGGGTGCGCCGTCGCGCAGCGCCGGCAGCAGGAACACCACAAGCACGAGGAATGCGACCACGATGCCGACCAGTGCGAGCAGGCTGCGCCAGCGGGCCACCGCGACGATCACCAGCGAGAACGCGACCGCGAGCGCGACCAGGGCCCAGCCGCGTTCGAAGTCGTAGAACGCATAGTTGGTCGTGCCCTGGTCGTCGACCTGCCGGACGACCCTGACGCGATCACCCGCCGCGAAGTGGGGCTGGCCCGGGCCCGGGGACGACTCCAATAGAGTCTTTGCTCCCGCGTTGGGTCCGGAATCGATCGCGACGAGTGTCTGCACGCACCGCCCCGCGCCGGGCTGGGCCGGCACCGGCGGGGTGGTGAGCACCTGACTCGCCGACGGGCTGCCGCAGTCGCCGAGTCCGCTGGACACCACGTGCCCCTTCTGAATGCTCGCGGAGCCACCGGACGCGTTCTGAAACGGCATCGGGATGTCGACGTGCTGGCGGCTGGGCCAGAGCAGAACCGCGCCGGCTATCACGGCCCCACCGATGGCGACCAGCAGCCCGACGACGATCTTGGCGGGCAGCGGATCCAGCGGAGACGGGCCCTCAGACCGGGTGTGCAAGCTGTGCGAGTGTGCGTGAGTCACCCGGTCGAGGGTAGAGGGCGCCGCCTGGGAAACTGCTTACTGTCGATAGCTGGTGAGAAAGTTGCCCAGGCGCTCGATCGCGGCCGCGAGGTCGCGCGACCACGGCAGCGTCACGAGACGCAGGTGATCCGGTTCGGGCCAATTGAACCCGGTGCCCTGCGTGACCAGAATCTTCTCCGACAGCAGCAGGTCGAGGACGAGTTGCTCGTCGTCCTCGATGTCGTAGACCTCGGGGTCCAGCCGGGGAAACGCGTACAGCGCGCCCTCGGGTTTGACGCAGGACACCCCGGGGATCTCGTTGAGCTTGGTCCAGGCCACGTCGCGCTGCTCGAGCAGCCGACCCCCCGGTAGCACCAGGTCCTCGATGCTCTGGTGGCCGCCGAGGGCGACCTGGATCGCGTGTTGCGCCGGGACATTGGGGCACAGCCGCATATTGGCCAGCAGGCTGATTCCCTCGATGAAGCTCTCGGCGTGGTCCTTGGGTCCGGTGATGGCCAGCCAGCCGGCCCGGTAGCCGGCGACTCGATATGCCTTCGACAGCCCGTTGAAGGTCAGGCACAACATGTCGGGCGCCAGCGCGGCCACGCTGATGTGCTTGGCGTCGTCGTAGAGGATCTTGTCGTAGATCTCGTCGGCGAGCAGCAGCAGCTGATGCTTGCGTGCCAGATCGACCATCTGGGTGAGGACCTCGCGGCCGTAGACCGCGCCGGTCGGGTTGTTCGGGTTGATCACGACCAGCGCCTTGGTGCGCTCGGTGATCTTGGACTCCAGGTCGGCGATGTCCGGCTGCCAGTTCTGGGTCTCGTCGCAGAGGTAATGCACGGGCGTGCCTCCGGCCAGGGAGGTCGACGCCGTCCACAGCGGATAGTCCGGCGACGGGATCAACACCTGATCGCCGTTGTCGAGCAGCGCTTGCAGCGTCATCGTGATCAGCTCCGAGACGCCGTTGCCCAGGTACACGTCGTCGACGTCGAACCGGGGGAAGCCCTCGACCAGCTCGTAGCGGGTGACCACCGCGCGCCGAGCGGGCAGGATGCCCTGCGAGTCGGAGTATCCCTGGGCGTACGGCAGGGCCTGGATCATGTCGCGCATGATCACGTCGGGCGCCTCGAAGCCGAACGGCGCCGGGTTGCCGATGTTGAGCTTGAGGATGCGGTGTCCCTCGGCTTCCAGCCGCGCGGCATGCTGGTGCACCGGGCCGCGGATTTCGTACAGGACGTCCTGAAGTTTGGACGACTGCGCGAAGGCCCGCTGCCGGTGATGGCCGGTGGAGTGCACGGGCAGCTGGTGAGTAGTCACGTCACCCATGGTGCCATCGTTGTCCAATGAAATTTGCTGATCGCAGTCGAACCGTGATCAGCGCTTGCCCGGCGGACGGGCACCGCGCGCGATGCCCAACCCCTTAACGGGTGCTGCGGGCGCTGCCGGCGGTGCCGCGTCGCCGTCGGTTTGCTCCGCAGGCTGCGCTTTTTGCTCAGGCTCCGCTGCGGCTTCCGGTTGCTGCGTGGGGACCTCGGCCCCCTTGGCTGCGGGCACGGCTTTCTTGGCGCCGGGTCGCTTGGCTCCGGCGGCGATGCCCAGGCCCTTTACGGGAGCCGCGGGGGCGGCGGGGGCCGCGGGAGCCGCGGGAGCCTCGGCGGGCTCGGCCCGTGCCTCGGCGGGCTCGGCCGGCGCCTCGGCAGCCGGGGCCGCCTTCGCCGCCGGTGCGGCTTTCTTCGCGCCGGGTCGCTTGGCGCCGGCGGCAAGCCCGAGCCCCTTGGCCGGTGCCGCGGGCGCGGCGGGGGCGGCGGGCTCAGCGGGCGCCTCGGTTGCCTTTGCCGCCGGAGCCGGAGCCGTTGGGGCTGCGGCTTTCTTCGCACCGGGTCGCTTGGCGCCGCCGGCGATGCCCAACCCCTTAGAGGGCACTGTGGGCGCCGTCGGCGCGGAAGCTTTAGCGGCCGGCTCCGGCTCGGCAGCCTTGGTGGGCGCGGGTTCCTCGGCCTTGGGCGGTGCCGCCGGTGCGGCGGGGGCGGCAGCCTTGGGCGCCGTGGCGGCCCGCTTTTCGGCCTCTTTCGCGGCCGTGCCCTTGGCCGGCAGCGTCGCCTTGTCGTACTCGAGCGACCCGAGCAGCACCTGGGCCACATCGAGCACCTCGACGCCGCTGCGACCGGCCTCTTCCTGGCGATCGTTGACACCGTCGGTGACCATCACCCGGCAGAACGGGCAGGCGGTGGCGATCGTGGCGGCGTTGGTGGCCAGTGCCTCGTCGACGCGCTCGTGGTTGATCCGCTTGCCGATGTGCTCTTCCATCCACATGCGCGCGCCACCCGCGCCGCAGCAGAAGCTGCGCTCGGCGTGGCGCGGCATTTCGGTGAGGTTGGCTCCCGCGGCGCCGATCAACTCACGCGGGGCCTCGTACACCTTGTTGTGCCGACCCAGGTAACACGGGTCGTGATAGGTGATGTCTTGAGAGACAGGGGTGACGGGGACCAATTGCTTGTCGCGCACCAGCCGGTTGAGCAGCTGGGTGTGGTGCAACACGGTGTAGTTGGAGCCCAGCTGCCGGTATTCCTTGCCAAGGGTGTTGAAGCAGTGCGGGCAGGTGACGACGATCTTTCGGTCGACGGTCTCCACTCCCTCGAACAGCCCGTCCAGGGTCTCGACGGCCTGCTGGGCCAGCTGCTGGAACAAGAACTCGTTGCCGGATCGGCGCGCGGAGTCGCCGTTGCAGGATTCGCCCGTTCCGAGCACCAGGTACTTCACGCCGGCGATGGCGAGCAGTTCGGCGACGGCCTTGGTGGTCTTCTTCGCCTTGTCGTCGTAGGCCCCCGCGCAGCCCACCCAGAACAAATACTCGAAGCCGTCGAAGCTGTCGACGTCCTCGCCGTAGACGGGGACGTCGAAGTCGACCTCGCCGATCCAGCTGGTCCGGTCCGCGGCGTTCTGGCCCCACGGGTTGCCCTTGGTTTCCAGGTTCTTGAACAGCGTGGACAGCTCGGACGGGAATTCCGATTCCATCATGACCTGGTAGCGGCGCATATCGACGATGTGGTCGACGTGCTCGATGTCCACCGGGCACTGCTCGACGCACGCGCCGCAGGTCACGCAGGACCACAGCACGTCGGGATCGATGACGCCGCCCTGTTCGGCGGTGCCGACCAGGGGGCGGGCCGCCTGCTCGGGCCCGTGTCCGGGTACCCGGCCGAACCCGGACTCCGGGACGTGGTGGCCCTCCTCCTTGACCGTCTCGAGGTCCAGCCCCTCGAGCGGGTCCGAGGTCTTCTCGCCCAGGATGTAGGGGGCCTTGGCCATCCAGTGGTCGCGCAGGTCCATGATGACGAGCTTGGGCGACAGGGGCTTGCCGGTGTTCCAGGCCGGGCATTGCGACTGACAGCGCCCGCACTCGGTGCAGGTGGCGAAGTCGAGCATCGCCTTCCAGGTGAAGTCCTCGATCTTGCCGCGCCCGAATTCGGCATCGTCGGGCGGGTTTTCGAAGTCGATCGGTTTGCCGCCGGACTCGACCGGCAGCAGTGGCCCCAGCCCGTCGGGCAGCCGCTTGAAGGTGACGTTGATCGGCGCCAGGAAGATGTGCAGGTGCTTGGAGTGCAACACGATCAGCAGGAACGCCAGCATCACCGCGATGTGCAGCAGCAGGGCCGCCGTTTCGATGTATTCGTTGGCGGGCTGGCCGAGCGGGCGCAGGATCGCGCCGAATAGCTGCGACAGGAACGCCGGCTTGCCGTAGGGCAGCGTGCCGTTGTTCACCGCGGACCCGCGGACCAGCACGTAGGTCCAGATGACGTTGAAGATCATGAACAAGATCAGCCACGCGCCGCCGGTGTGCGAGCCATAGAACCGCGACTGGCGGCCGTACTCCTTCGGCTCGCTGCGGAGGCGGATGATGGCGAAGGTCGTGATGCCGAGGAAGACGGCCGTCGCGAAGAAGTCCTGCACGAAGCCCAGCGCGTCCCACCGGCCGATGATCGGGATGTGGAAGTTCTCCTGGAAGAGGAAGCCGTATGCCTCGATGTAGACCGTGAGCAGGATGAAGAAGCCCCACATGGTGAAGAAGTGCGCGAGCCCGGGTATGGACCACTTCAGTAGCCGGCGTTGCCCGAGAACCTCGGCGATCTGCGTCCAGATCCGGGTGCCGAGGTTGTCGGTGCGCCCGGTGGCCGGCTGGCCGGACATCGTCAGCTTGTAGAGCCACAGGACCCGCCGTGCGGCGAATGCGAGCACGACCACCGTCATGCCCATGCCCACTACCAGTCTGATGAGCATCTGCGTGGTCACCGAAGATCTCCCCAATGCCTAGTTACTCGAAGTTACTCGGAAGCGCGTTTTTGCCTGCTTAGGCTCCGCTCATAGTTACATCTCCCCGAGTTTCGGCGCGAGATAGGCTGCCCTAATATCCGACGTCCGGCCGCGTCATGGCCGTAGCGGGGGCGGCAGTGGGAGCAGCGGTCGTTGTCGCGTGGTCGTTGGCGGTGCGGTAGTGGTCGCCTGCGTCGTCGTGGTCGGCTGGGCGCTCGTGGTGGTCGGCGGCGCGGTCGTCGTGGTGGTCGGCGGCGTGGTCGTCGTGGTGGGCGGCTGGCTGGTTGTCGTGGTCGGGGGCGGCTCCGTGGACGACGTCGGCGCCGGCGGTGGTGGGAGCACCGTCACGGTGGTGGTGTCGTTCGGCCCGGTTATGGTCACCGTCTGCGACGTTTGCGGGGGCGCCGGTTGGTTCGGCGGGGTGGTATTGACCGGATTGGTTTTGCCGTGGCCCAGGGTCAGCGCCAACAACACCGCCACCAGCACCGCGGCGGCCGTGCCGGCCACGCTCAAGACCAGCGCGGTGCGCTTGTACCACGGCAGCTGTGCCGTCGCGGCGGCGTAGCGGTCGCTGTCCGCATCGCCGGATCTCGTTGGCTCCCGGCCGTATTCGCCGGTCATGTCGGGTCCGGTGTAGGGCACCGGCTCCGCCGCGTCGTCGGCGTCTTGTGACCATGCCAGGGGAAGACCCCCATCGGCGACCCGGGCGGTCTCGACCAGTGCGGTCGGGGTCTCGACCATGGGACTGGCGGCGGTCGCGACGCCCGCCGACGCCTGCTGCTGACCGAGCACCGCCGCGCCGAGGGCGGCGCTGAACGCGGGCTGCGGCGTGGTGTGAATCGGTGCCTGCAGGCGGTCCGCGAGTCGCGCGGAGAGCAGCGGGATGACGGCGCCGCCGCCGACAACCGCCACCGCCGCCACTTGTGATCGCTGAATTCCGTTGCCCTGCAAGGTGTCTTCCAAATCACCTATGAATCGGTCCAACGGTCCGGAGATCAGGTGCTCGAATTCGGTGCGGGACAGCGGGATGTCAACACCGGAACCCGCCGCGATAGTGGCCGCCGTGGCCGTCGACAGTTGTTCCTTGGCCCGGCGGGATTCGCGCAGCAGGCGGGTTTGTCCGCCGATTCGCGCGGTGCTGGCGAGGTCGGCGGTAGTGACATCGGAGGCAGCCGTCCTCGCGTGATCGACGATCAGCTGGTCGATGGCGTCGCCGGAGAAATTGGCGTATCGCACCGAAGGGCCGATCTGCTGGAAGTTCGACGCGGCGTTGGCCAGAGTGACGCTGGTGCCCCCGGCGCCGAAATCGCACAGAGCGATGACGCCATTCGTTGGGAATCCGGGTTTGGCGCGCAGCGCGGCGAGCGCGGCCGTGGCGTCGGAGACCAAAACCGGAGGAGCACCGGCCCGCGCCAAATCCGTCTGGGCGAAAAACTCCTCACGCAGCGCGCCGGACTGGGCCTCGGACCAGTACGCGGGGACCGCGATGATCACCGGCGACCCGTACCCGACGGTGCGTGCCATCGCTTCGATCGCTTCGACCGTCAGCGCCGCGCCGAGGTATTTCGTCCCGTCGGCGGCCACCAACGGAGCCCGGTCGCCGACCCGCTCGACGAATCCCCGCAGCACCAGCCCCGGTTCGGTCAGGTTCGGATTTTCTTCCGGCAGACCGACTTCGGTCGCCCGGTGCTCGAATAGCGTCAACACGGAACTGCGGGTGACCGCAGGACTACCCACGCGGGCCGCAACCAGGTTGGCTACCCCAATCGACAACCCGAGCGACTCGCTCATATCGCAAACCCCTTGTCTGTTGGATTCCAGCGAGTCCAGGAGCGCAGCCGAATGGCCTGGGCTCCATGACGGCCGACGGTATCGGCGAGGGCCACATGGACGCCGCCGCCACGCACGCCGCTACCGATCAGCGGTCGAAGCTTGATCAGACTGAAACCAGTCAAAAGACGCCTAATAAGGCAGCCCAGGCAGGCCGGGCGGCAGCGTAACCGGGTTCGGCATCCCGGGAATGGTGATCACCGACGGTATCTGCGGCAGGTGACGCCGATGCGTTGGCTGCTGCTGGGTTGGCTGGTGGGTTGGTTGCTGGGTCGGTTGCTGCGCCGGCGGCTCGACCGCGCTGCTAGTGGGCGGCGTCGTGGTGGGCTCAGCGGTCGTGCTGGTCGCGCTGGTCGGCGGTGTCGTGGTGGAGGTGGTCGGGGTGCTGCTGATGCTTGGGGCGGGGCTGGTGCCTTCGCCGCCCTCGATCAGCTCCATGATCCCGTAGGCGATGAGGCCGATCAGGATCAGAACGGCGATGATCCACCCGATGAGCCCCGCGGGCCTGCGATACCAGGGGCTGGGCTCGGTTTCCCGGTCGAAAGGATCGGGAGGCCCGGGTGGCGCCTGCTGGTCAGGGTGACTTTCCACAGTGGGCGGATCGGCTGGCGGGGGTCCGCCCGCCGGCGGCTCGCCGACCCTGCCGTAATTGGCATACCGCGTCTGCTGATTGTGGAAGTCGTTCGGTGGGCCATTGCTTGCCACGCCACCGATGGTACTGACACCACCAACTGGCTTGTTCAGAACGTATTGACTTTTTCGATGCTGACGAACATGCCGTGGCCGGTGTGGTCATTGGTGAAGCGGGTGCCCTCGGAGGTGGCGTTGATCGTCCAGCCCTGCGCCCGGTAGGTCTTGTAGTCGATGGTGACGGTCGGAATCGCCCCCAGGTTGCCCAGCACCCACTGCACGGAGCCGCCGGAGGTGATGCTGACTCCGTTGGCGTGTTCACCGTCCTGCAAGGGCGAGTTGGTGAACGCCGCCTCGCAGCCGACGGTCTCCTTGTTGATCTGGCAGCGCGTAAGGCCGGACTTGGTTTCGATGAAGACATAACCGTTCTGGTCGGGCGGGAGCGGGATGGCACCGGCCGGCGCCGTCGGGCTGGCCGGGGCTGACGGCGGGACCGGGCCCGGGCTTGTGCTCGCGGTCGAGGGCGGCGCCGGCACCCGACTGCTCGGTTGCGGCGTGGGAAAGGTGGGTTCGGTTGGCCCTGTCCCCGGCCCGGCGACCGGCTTGCCCTCGATGATGGAGCTGCAGCCCGAGGCCAACGTGGGACCCGCCAGCACGGCCGCGAGCAGCAACGAGCCGCCGGCCAGACTCCGCCGTGCCCTTTGCGATAACCGCACGCGCAACTCCCGGAAATGTGAAATATGCAGGAGCCAGATTACGCACTAATGGCGGCAAGTTACTGCGGTGACGCGTTTTTGGAACGTCGCCGATGGCAAAGTGTTACCGCCGTCAATAGATGGCGCGCATCGTCTCCGCGGCTCGATGAGCGGCTGCTCGTATGTGGGTCATTAGACGGCCGCCAGTTCTGTTGCGGCCGTGGCGCTCTGGCAAATGCGGCGGCCTCCGGCAGCCCGGCCAGGAGCTCGGAGTCGTGCACATTCATCTGGCAGCCGTAGGTGCGGAACCGATCGGTGCCCCGCTGCTGGCGAACGGAAGTCGTCTCGCTCACCTCCTGCGTACCATCGAAGTCACGGTCCCACGGTACGGGCGCAGGTATCACGTCAATCGGACTGATTCTCGAGTACCAGGCAAGCTCAGCGTTGGCTGGGTAATGTCTGCAACCGTGGCTACCACCGGGGCTGGTCGGAAAGCGGTGGATTCGACTCTGTCAAACGCCCCGATGATCTCGATGGAGGCGGTCAACAAACACTTCGGCAGCCTGCATGTGCTCAAGGACATCAACCTCAAAGTCGACCGCGGCCAGGTGATTGTCGTCCTCGGGCCGTCAGGGTCGGGCAAGTCGACGTTGTGCCGCACCATCAATCGGCTCGAGACGATCGACTCCGGCACGATCGCGATCGACGGCGAGGTGCTGCCCGAGGAGGGACGCAAACTCGCGCAGCTGCGCTCCGATGTGGGCATGGTTTTCCAGTCTTTCAACCTGTTCGCGCACAAGACCATCCTGGAAAACGTCACGCTGGCGCCGAGGAAGGTGCGAAAGGCGTCCAAGGGAACGGCCCGCGAGACCGCAATGTCGCTGCTGGAGCGGGTTGGCGTCGCAAATCAGGCGGACAAGTACCCGGCGCAGCTCTCCGGCGGTCAGCAGCAGCGCGTGGCGATTGCGCGCTCGCTGGCAATGAACCCGAAGGTGATGCTGTTCGACGAGCCGACCAGCGCGCTGGACCCGGAGATGATCAGCGAGGTGCTGAACGTCATGACCGGCCTCGCGAGGGACGGGATGACCATGCTGGTGGTCACGCACGAGATGGGTTTCGCGCGTGGCGCCGCGAATCGGGTCGTGTTCATGGCGGACGGCGCGATTGTCGAAACCTCCGAACCGGCCGACTTCTTCAAAAACCCGCAGACCGACCGTGCAAAGGACTTCCTCGGCAAAATTCTCAAGCACTAACCCGCGAAAGGAACTGAAACCATGCGGTCCATCTCAGTGCGCGTCATCGGTGCCGTCGCGCTCGCGATCATGCTCCCGTTCGCGGCGACAGCGTGTGGCGGCGGAGGCGGAGGCAACAAGATCGTCATCGGCACGAAGTTCGACCAGCCGGGTTTGGCCCTGAAGAAACCCGACGGGACGATGAGCGGCTTCGACGTCGACGTCGCGAAGTACGTCGCCAGGCAGCTCGGTTACAACGAGGACCAAATCGAGTGGAAGGAATCGCCGTCCGGACAGCGCGAGACGCTGATCCAGAACAACCAGGTCAAGTACATCGTCGCCACCTATTCGATCACCGACGCTCGCAAGGAGAAGGTCGACTTCGCAGGGCCCTACCTGATCACCGGTCAGAGCCTGTTGGTGCGCGCCGACAACACCGACATCACGGGCCCGGAGTCACTGCAGAACAACAAGAAACTGTGCTCGGTGACGGGTTCGACACCGGCGCAGCGCATCAAGAACAAGTACCCCGGTGTCCAGCTACAGCAGTACGACACCTATTCAGCGTGCGTTGAGGCGTTGAAGAACGGTGCGATCGACGCCGTCACGACCGACGAGGTGATCCTGGCCGGCTACGCCGCACAGAGCCCAGGCGCCTTCAAGATCGTAGGCAAGCCATTCTCGGAGGAGCTCTACGGCATCGGCCTGAAGAAGGGCGACACCGATCTCCGGACGAAGATCAACGACGCGATCACCAAGATGGTGCAGGACGGATCCTGGAAGGCGGCGTTCGACAAGAACCTCGGGCCCGCGGGTATCCCCGCGCCGACGCCGCCGGCCGTCGACAAGTAAGCGGTCAGCCACCGACGTGGAGCTGTTCAGCAAGTACCAGACCCAGATCTTCGAGGCATTCTGGACGACCATCCAGTTGACGGTGTATTCCGCCGTCGGAGCGCTCATCCTGGGCACGCTGCTGGCCGCGATGCGGCTCTCGCCGGTGCCGATGCTCAACTGGATCGGGACGGCGTACGTCAACATAGTGCGCAACACGCCGCTGACGCTGATCATCCTGTTCTGCTCGTTCGGGCTGTCTCAGACACTCGGGATCACGCTGGCCGATTCGAAGTCGCTGACATCCATCGAGGACAGTAATTTCCGGCTGGCGGTGCTCGGGTTCACTGTCTATACGGCGTCGTTCGTGTGTGAGACGGTGCGCTCCGGGGTGAACACGGTTCCGCTGGGCCAGGCCGAGGCGGCGCGGTCGTTGGGGTTGACGTTCGGTCAGAACCTGCGAATCATCCTGCTGCCGCAAGCTTTTCGCGCCGTGATCAGTCCGCTCGGCTCGGTGTTGATCGCGTTGACGAAGAACACGACGATCGCATCGGCGATCGGCGTGGCGGAGGCCGCACTGCTAATGAAGACGATGATCGAGAGCGAGGCGGCGCTGCTCTACATCGGCGCCATCTTCGCCTTCGGGTTCGTCATCTTGACGCTGCCGATCGGGCTGTTCTTCGGATGGCTCGGCAAACGGCTGGCGGTTGCGAGGTGACCGGGTCATCGGTTCTTTTCGACGCGCCGGGACCGCGGGCGCGAGTGCGCAACCGCGTCGTCACCGTCGTGACGCTGATCGTCACGCTGCTGGTGCTCTGGGTGGTGTATTCGCGGCTGGAAAAGAAGGGCCAGCTCGCCGCTGCGAAGTGGGAGCCGTTCCTTACGGCCAACCTGTGGAAGACATACATCCTGCCCGGCGTGCAGGGCACGCTTACCGCTGCGGCAGTGTCGATAGGCCTAGCGCTGGCAGTGGGTTTCGTGTTCGGCGTGGGCCGACTGTCCACTCATCCACTGATCCGCTGGCCGTCCGCGGTGTTTGTCGAGTTCTTCCGCGCGGTGCCCGTGCTGATCATGATGATCTTCGCCTACTTCTTGTATGCAGGCTACGAAGTCTTTCCGTCCAAGCATCTGGCGCTCGCCGGCGTGATAACCGGCCTGACGCTGTACAACGGCGCCGTCATCGCCGAGATCGTCCGTGCCGGCGTCAACGCGCTGCCCCGTGGACAGTCGGAAGCCGCGTCAGCGCTTGGCCTGCGCTGGGGCCAGACTATGAGGTCGATTCTGCTGCCCCAGGCCGTTACGTCGATGTTGCCGGTGCTGATCTCGCAGATGGTGGTCGTTCTCAAGGACACGGCGATCGGCTACCAGATCACCTTCCTTGAGATGGTGCGCCAAGGGACCCAGGTCGGCGCGGCATACGGCAACTACATCCCTGCGCTGATCGTCGTCGCGGCGTTGATGATCGGCGTCAATTTCGGGCTGTCCTGGTTCGCGACGCGGTTGGAGGGTCGCATGCGCCGGTCCCGTCGCGGACCGGCGCCGATGCATATCCAGCCGGTCACGCAGGGCGCGTTCGGCGCCGGCGCCGGGGGCTCGATTTGAACATGCCCGGTCCCGGTCGTCTCAGCAGCCGCGCGGCGTTGAGCGTGCGCTGAGGGCGTCGGGTGTGCGCGTAGGGCGGGATTTCGCGCGATTTTCCGCCCTCAGCGCACACTCGATGAGCCGCTGAACAGGTCCGGCGGGCCCCGGGAACAAGACGGCCGAGCCGGCCGTTAAGATGTTCGACAAGTTGAGTGAACCCGACTCAAAGCTGGGGTTGACACCCCAGCGCCCTCAGGGGCAGGCTTGAGCGGGGTTCACTCAGCATAGTGCTACCAGAAAAGCTCTACACACTCAGGAGGAATCACTATGGCTCGTGCGGTCGGTATCGACCTCGGGACCACCAACTCCGTCGTCTGTGTCCTCGAGGGTGGCGACCCCGTGGTCGTCGCCAATTCCGAGGGCTCCCGGACGACCCCGTCCATCGTCGCGTTCGCGCGCAACGGTGAAGTGCTGGTCGGCCAGCCCGCCAAGAACCAGGCGGTCACCAACGTCGATCGCACCGTCCGTTCGGTCAAGCGGCACATGGGCACCGACTGGTCCATCGAGATCGACGGAAAGAAATACACCGCGCAGGAGATCAGCGCCCGCATCCTGATGAAGCTGAAGCGCGACGCCGAGGCCTACCTCGGTGAAGACATCACCGACGCGGTGATCACCACGCCCGCCTACTTCAACGACGCCCAGCGTCAGGCGACCAAGGAGGCCGGCCAGATCGCCGGCATGAACGTGCTGCGCATCGTCAACGAACCCACCGCCGCGGCGCTGGCTTACGGCCTGGACAAGGGCGAGAAGGAACAGACCATCCTGGTCTTTGACCTGGGCGGCGGCACCTTCGACGTCTCGCTGCTCGAGATCGGCGAGGGCGTGGTCGAGGTCCGCGCCACCAGCGGTGACAACCACCTCGGTGGAGACGACTGGGACGACCGCGTCGTCGACTGGCTGGTCGACAAGTTCAAGGGCACCAGCGGAATTGACCTGACCAAGGACAAGATGGCGATGCAGCGGCTGCGTGAGGCCGCCGAGAAGGCAAAGATCGAACTGAGCTCGAGCCAGAGCACGTCGATCAACCTGCCCTACATCACCGTTGACGCGGACAAGAACCCGCTGTTCCTCGACGAGCAGCTCACCCGGGCGGAATTCCAGAAGATCACGCAGGACCTGCTGGACCGCACGCGTCAGCCGTTCAAGTCGGTGATCTCGGACGCCGGTATCTCCGTCTCCGACATCGACCACGTGGTGATGGTGGGTGGTTCCACCCGGATGCCCGCGGTGACCGAGCTGGTCAAGGAGCTCACCGGCGGCAAGGAGCCAAACAAGGGCGTCAACCCTGACGAGGTGGTGGCCGTTGGTGCCGCGCTGCAGGCCGGCGTCCTCAAGGGCGAGGTGAAAGACGTTCTGCTGCTTGATGTTACGCCGCTGAGCCTGGGTATCGAGACCAAGGGTGGCGTGATGACCAAGCTCATCGAGCGCAACACCACGATCCCGACGAAGCGGTCGGAGACCTTCACCACGGCCGATGACAATCAACCGTCGGTGCAGATCCAGGTCTACCAGGGTGAGCGCGAAATCGCCTCGCACAACAAGCTGCTCGGCTCCTTCGAGCTGACCGGCATCCCGCCGGCCCCGCGCGGCGTCCCGCAGATCGAGGTCACCTTCGACATCGACGCCAACGGCATCGTGCACGTCACGGCCAAGGACAAGGGCACCGGCAAGGAGAACACGATCAAGATCCAGGAGGGCTCCGGCCTGTCCAAGGAGGAGATCGACCGGATGATCAAGGACGCCGAGGCGCACGCCGAGGAGGACCGCCAGCGTCGCGAGGAGGCCGACGTCCGCAACCAGGCCGAAACGCTCGTCTACCAGACGGAGAAATTCGTCAAGGAACAGCGCGAGGCCGAAGGTGGTTCGAAGGTTCCCGAGGACACGCTGAACAAGGTGGATGCCGCAGTGGCCGAAGCCAAGACGGCGCTGGGCGGCACCGACATCTCCGCGATCAAGTCGGCGATGGAGAAGCTCGGCCAGGAGTCCCAGGCGCTCGGACAGGCGATCTATGAGGCCACCCAGGCCGCGGGCGCTCAGGCCGGCGGCGGCGCCGAGTCCGGCGGCACATCCGGCTCGGCCGACGACGTCGTGGACGCGGAGGTGGTCGACGACGACCGGGAGTCCAAGTGACCGAAGGCAACCCGGAACAGGTAACGGTCACCGACAAGCGGCGAATCGATCCCGAGACTGGGGAAGTACGGCACGTCCCTCCCGGCGCAACGCCGGGAGGGATGGTGCCTGCGGGCCCACCGACGGACAAGACTGCAGAGAAGATCGCCGAGCTGACGGCCGATCTGCAACGGGTACAGGCCGACTTCGCCAACTACCGCAAGCGGGCGCTGCGCGACCAGCAGGCCGCGGCGGATCGGGCGAAGGCCGTCGTCGTCGGCCAATTGCTCGGTGTGCTCGACGATCTCGACCGGGCGCGCAAGCACGGCGACCTGGAGTCGGGCCCGCTGAAGTCGGTAGCCGACAAGCTGATGAATGCGCTGACCGGCCTCGGCCTGACGGCGTTCGGCGAAGAGGGCGAGGACTTCGACCCGGTGCTGCACGAAGCCGTGCAGCACGAGGGCGACGGCGCCGACGGCTCCAAACCGGTGATCGGCACGGTCATGCGGCAGGGCTACACCCTGGGCGACCAGGTACTGCGTCACGCTTTGGTCGGCGTCGTCGACACGGTCGCGGAGGAGCGCGAAGAACCGGCCGCCGCGCCCGACCCTGCGAGCCCCGCCGCAAGCCCTGACGAAACCGGGCAGCCCGACATGGACGATAACGCCGACACCTCCGGCGAATAGGCCACAGAATCAAAACGACAAATGGATAGCGAAAGGTGAGGAGGTGACGCAACATGGCCCAGCGTGAATGGGTCGAAAAAGACTTCTACAAGGAACTGGGCGTCTCCTCTGACGCCGGCCCGGACGAGATCAAACGCGCCTACCGCAAGCTGGCGCGCGACCTGCACCCGGACGCCAACCCCGACAACCCGGCCGCCGGCGAACGGTTCAAGGCGGTGTCGGAGGCGCACAACGTGTTGTCGGATCCGGCCAAGCGCAAGGAGTACGACGAAACCCGTCGGCTGTTCGCCGGCGGCGGCTTCGGTGGACGCCGGTTTGACACCGGCTTCAACTTCGACGTCGGCGGGGACGGCGCCGAGTTCAACCTCAACGATCTTTTCGACGCCGCCGGCCGCAGCGGCGGCACCAACATCGGCGACCTGTTCGGCGGACTGTTCGGGCGCGGTGCCAGTGCCCGTCCCAGCCGGCCGCGGCGCGGCAACGACCTGGAGACCGAGACGGAGCTGGATTTCGTCGAGGCCGCCAAGGGCGTGGCGATGCCGTTGCGGCTGACCAGCCCCGCGCCGTGTACCAACTGTCATGGCAGCGGCGCACGCCCGGGAACCAGCCCGAAGGTGTGTCCCAGCTGCAACGGTTCCGGGGTGATCAACCGCAACCAGGGCGCGTTCGGCTTCTCGGAACCTTGCACCGATTGCCGGGGCACCGGATCGACCATCGAGAATCCCTGCGAGGAGTGCAAGGGTACCGGCGTGACCACCCGCACCCGCACCATCAATGTGCGGATCCCGCCCGGTGTCGAAGACGGACAGCGGATCCGGCTGCCCGGACAGGGCGAGGCCGGGTTGCGCGGTGCGCCGTCCGGTGACCTGTATGTGACGGTGCATGTGCGGCCGGACAAGGTTTTCGGCCGCGACGGCGACGACCTCACCGTGACCGTTCCGGTCAGCTTCACCGAATTGGCCTTGGGATCGACGCTTTCGGTTCCCACGCTGGACGGCAAGGTCGGCGTCCGGGTGCCGAAAGGCACCTCCGACGGCCGCATCCTGCGGGTGCGCGGACGCGGTGTGCCCAAGCGCAGCGGTGGCCACGGGGACTTGCTCGTCACCGTGAAGGTGGCCGTCCCCTCGAACCTGGAAGGCAAAGCCCAGGAAACGCTCGAGGCCTACGCGCAGGCCGAGCGGGCCAGTGGTTTCGACCCACGCGCCGGATGGGCGGGTAATCGCTGATGGCTGGAAACCGTAGGAGCCCCAGGGAACCCGATTCCCGGACCTTCATGATCTCGGTGGCCGCCGAACTGGCCGGCATGCACGCGCAGACCCTGCGCACCTACGACCGCCTCGGGCTGGTCAGCCCGAGGCGAACGTCCGGTGGTGGCCGCCGCTATTCGCAGCGTGACGTCGATCTGCTGCGCCAGGTGCAGCGGCTCTCCCAGGATGAGGGCGTCAACCTGGCTGGGATCAAACGCATTATCGAGCTGACCAATCAGGTCGAGGCGCTGCAGTCCAGGCTGCGGGAAATGGCCGAGGAGTTGACGGCGTTGCGTGCCAACCAGCGCCGCGACGTCGCGCTGGTGCCGAAGAGCACCGCGGTGGTGGTGTGGCAGCCGCGCAAGACGCGCGGCTGATCGCGGCCTAAACCTCGCCGTTGCGGGAAAGACGCGTTATAGTCGGCCGGTGATCAGCGGTGACACGCTGACCGGTCGGGATTGCGAGTTAGCTGCCGTTTTCCGCGCGCTCGGCGGAGTTGGTTGCAGCTACTCGGGTGCCGTCATCGGTGGCGCCGCGGGAGTGGGCAAGACCCGCTTTGCGCGTGAAGTGCTCGCCCGTGCCGAGGCGTCAGGCGAGCGGACGTACTGGATTGTGGGCACCCAGTCCGCGCAACAGCTCCCGTTAGGCGCATTCACCGCGTCGATATGCGAATCCGTCCCCGACGCGACATCCGATGTTAGCCGTGTGATCAATTACTTTGTCACCCAACAACGTCGGGGCCGGGTGTTGATCGGCGTCGATGACGCGCATCTACTCGACGGATTGTCGGCCCACGTCGTGCACCAGCTGGCCCAAACCCGTGGGACACGGCTGGTGATCACGGTGCGCACGGGCGGGCACGAGCCCGATGCGATCACCGCCCTGTGGAAGGATGACCTGCTCGCCCGCCTGGACCTCCAACCGCTGTCGGCCGCGGACACCCGCCGGATGGTCGAGACCGTGCTCGGTGGTGCGGTGGACAGCCGCAGCGCGAACCGGTTCTGGAAACTTACCGGGGGCAACGCGCTGTTCCTGCGGCAACTGCTCAAGGATCAGATCGCCGCCGGCGCGATACGGCAGGTCGCCGGCGTGTGGATGTGGGACGAGCGCGTCGCGGTGTCGGACAGCCTCGGCGATATGGTCGATCGGCAATTGAGCCGGCTCGCCCCCGATGTGGCGCTGGTCGTCGACACCTTGTCGCAGTACGAGCCGCTGGCGGTCGACGTGCTCTGCGACCTCGTGCACCGCCGCGATCTCGAGGTGGCCGAGCGAATGAGCCTGATTACCGTGGAACGCAGCGGCTCCAGGCTGATGGCCCGACTGGCCCATCCGCTGTTCGGTGAGCTTCGGCGGGCCGCGGCCAGCGAGATGTACCTGTCGCGGATCCGCGGCGAGCTGGCACAGCGGCTGGCCAAGGACGCCGACGCCGACATGCACGCGACGGTGCGCCGGGCACTACTCGCCCTCGAGTCGGACCTTCCCCCCGACCCACAGTTATTCCTGGAGGCGGCGCGGTTCGCGATGACGCTGCTCGACCTGGAGCTCTCCGACCGATTCGCCACCGCCGCGGCCGATTCGGGGGCCAGCGAGGCCGTCGGCCTGCGGGCGATATGCCTGGCCGGGCGCGGGGACGGCAGTCAGGCCGAGGCGGTCCTGTCCGGGATCGGCGTGGATGACCCCGACGGACATCACTGGGTGACCATGCGGGCGGCGAACCTGATCTGGAATCTCGGCCGACCCAGGGAGGCGTCGGCCATCCTCGACGACCTGGCCTCGACACCGGAATCCGGGGCGCAGCGCGCCGAGCGCGTCGCGGTCGAATCTTGCGTGGACGCGGTGATGGCTCGCTGCGAAACCGCGGCGGAAAAGGCGCGGGCCGCGCTGCGCTCGCCGGAATTACCCGACTTTCACGCCATGTTGGCGTCCATCGCGTTGACCATCGCGCAGGGCGCGCTGGGCAGACTCGACGACATCACCGACTTTGTGACGCAGGCCATCGACCGCGCGATCACGTCGTCGCAGGCGTCGCCGGTGAGGCTCTGGTATGGCGGGGTCTACGCGCGTGCCTGCCGGTTGACCGGGCGCATCGATGAATGCGTGCGATCGGCCAAGCGGCTATCCGACTCGGCACGCGACGTGCCCGGTCTCGCGTATGCGAACCTGGCGTTCTTGCTGGGCCACGCCGAGCTGGTTCGCGGGGAGATCCCTGCTGCGGTGAAACTGCTGCACGAGGCGCTGGCCGGGGCGGAAAAGCACAGCGTCACAACCGGTTTACGACCGGCGAGTTGCTTCGCATTGGCCGAAGCCCACGCCAAGCTGGGTCAGCCGGAGGCCGCGAATGCCGCAATCACCCAGGCACGGCAGTGCGTGCCGGCCGACTACCTGTTCATGCGGACCGCTCTGGCCGTCGCCAACGGCTGGGTGCTGGCGGCAAGCGGGTATCTGACCGACGCGGTCGCGACCGTTCACGCCGCCGGCGAGGATGCCCGCAAGCTCAATCAGCCGACGCACGAAGTGGCCTGCCTGCAAGTCGCGGCCCAATGGGCCGACACTTCGGGCGCGACCCGCGCACGTGAACTTGCCGGTGAATTGTCGTTACCCCTCGCCGATATCGTTGCCCGGCACACGGAATCGTTGCGGATCGGTGATGGGGAGGGTCTGCTCGCGGCATCGGCCGACTATCGGGAGCTTGGCGATCGGGCCGCCGCCGCCGACGTCGCCGCCCAAGCGGCCGTGGCGTTCAGCCGCAACCAGCAGCGCAAGCGCAGTCTGTACGCCGCGGCGTTGGCGCAGCAGCTCGCCACCGACTGCGGCGGGCTGTGCACGCCGGCGCTGCGAAACCCCATAGGCCAACCGTTGACCGGTCGCCAGCGCGAGATCATCGAACTGGCCGCCGCGGGCTTGTCCAACAAGGAGATCGCCGAACGGCTCGTCACCTCGGTGCGCACCGTCGAGGGTCACCTGTATCGCGCCTTTCAGCGCCTGGGGGCCGGGTCGCGCGAGGAGCTGGTCGAGATCCTGCGGGCCGGCCAAATCA
>Ga0306921_10001942_pt1 | contig 20463 bp, 17 predicted proteins | sample sta12Cox44000080_FD_203760 | JGI IMG/M metagenome (GOLD analysis project Ga0306921, IMG submission 203760) | Lab enrichment of tropical soil microbial communities from Luquillo Experimental Forest, Puerto Rico - statoxic.12C.oxic.44.000.080 (v2)... | ecosystem: Environmental > Terrestrial >... | reverse complement strand
CCCGGACTTCCCGGAGGCGCTCGCGCCCAGCTCGCTGGCGTTCACCGCGTGGACCTGGACCACCAGATCGTCGACGGAATAGAAGTCGTGCTCGCCCCGGGTGTCGTGACGCAGGATCGCCCCGGGGATCTCGAGCTGCAGGTGCGCAGGCCCCTGGTTAACGACGAACAGGTATCCGCACAGCGATCGAATGGCGGCCGTTTCGCCCGGTTTCGAGACCGGGGAGGGACGCGACACGATCGTTGCGGGCGGAGGCGCCTGATGGGGCGCCCCGCACGCGGACAACCCCGCGAGGCACGCGACGATAGCGAGGAGGCGCATCGAAGCAGTCTATCCCCACCAGTAGGCGAGCTTGGCCATGACGAAGTCGGACGAGGCGCGCCCCTCCAGGATCGGGCGGAGCTCGAAGCTGGTGCCGCCCGGCGTCGGGACGAGCGCCGGGTTCTGCGCGCGCGTGTACACGAGGAACAGCGTGGAGCCGAGGCGGTATTCCCAGCGCAGCACGAGGTTGACGTTGAGCGTGGCGAGAACGCTGTCGGGGTCGGTGGCCGTCGGCGGCAACGCCTCGTGGGTGAGCGAGGAGAGGTCCACGCGCGCGCGGGTGCCCACGGGGCAGGCGGCGGCGCAGACGAGGCGCGGGCCGTAGTGGACCCACGCGGCGAAGAGCTGCGTGTAGAACTGCAGCGACAGCTCGGGGGAGAAGGCGTAAGCCGCGCGCAAGGTGGCGCCGGCGGTGGCAGAGGTCTGCGCGGCGAACAGGTACTCGGGCGGCGAGGCGGTGGCGATATAGCGAGGCTCGCCGGTGTCGTAGCTGGCGGTGGGGAGGAGGTCGAGCTCGAGCTGCGGGAGGGCGCGCAGCGTGACCTGGGCGTGGCCGTCGACGTGATAGCCGTTCGGGCGGCGATCGTAGTCGACGTTGACGAGGCCGGTGACGCGGCGGCGCGGATCGGAGTCGATCTCGACGGCGACGCCGGTGCTGGACGCGTGCTCGAGGGCGGTGCCGTCGCCGGTCTCGCGATCGTCGAAGTAGGCGCCGCGCACGTGGAGGTCGGCGTAGAACGACCAGAAGCTGGCGAGGGTCCAGGCGGTGGCGAGCTTCGCCTCGCGCCAGAGATCGAGGCCGTCGAGCGCCTCGCGCACGTTGAGCTGCAACGTCGTGCGCGTACCGGCGGTGCGCCACCAGGGCTGCAGCGTGCGGTAGGTGAGGGCCAGGTAGCCCTGGTAGTCGTTCTTGCGCTCGAGGTAGCCGAGGTCGTTGAACTCGAGCTCGCGGCCGGCGAGGTGCTGCCAGAGGCTGGCGAGCCAGTGCTCGCCGCCGTCCTTGCCGAGGTAGAGCGAGCCGCCGCCGGCGACCCGCCCGGGCTCGATCGGGATGCCGTCGCGCTGGGAGCGCGCCGGGCCCTGCGAGAGGGCGCTGGCCACGGCCTGCCAGGCGGCGCCGTAGTCGCCGGACGCCGAGCGCCACCGCCCATCGGCGCTGACGACGTAGGCGTCGTTGTCGCAGCGCCCGTCGGGCCCGGGGGTGGCCTGCGTCGCCGGGCAGACGCCGCCCGTGGGCACAGCGCTCTCGAAGCGGTCGACGGCCGTCGCCAGCAGGCCCACGTCGGCGTTGGCGCCGATCTGACGCTTGAGGCGGAGCACGTTGTAGGCGGTCCAGGGCTCGACGAGGCGCCGCACCGGGACGCCCGCCTCGGTGATGACGCCGACGTCGTTGGCGCCGGTGAGCGCCGACAGCAGGCCCACCGTCGTGCGGCCGCCGACGGTGCCCACCAGCTTGGCGGCGCCCCATATCGTCGACGGCTCGGGGTTGTCGACGAGCTGCTCGAACGCCCCCAGCGTGGGCGGCGCCGGCGCGTGGCCGATGCGCCGGGTGTAGACCAGCGGCCGGATCGACGCGAAGGTGTCGATCCCTTCCAGGAAGAACGGCCGCTTCTCCGGGAAGAACGTCTCGAACGTCGACAGGTTCAGGATCACGGTGTCGGCCTCGACCTGGGCGAAGTCGGGGTTGACGGTGAGGTCCAGCGTCAGCTCGTTGGTGACCTGCGCCTTGGCATCGAGGCCCGCCGACGCGGAGCCGGCGCCGCCGTGCGTGAGCGTGCTGTCCGCGTCGGCGGCGCGGTAGCCGACGCGGCCGAGGAGGAAGGGGCGGAGCTCGACCGCGCGCCGGGGCTGCAGGCCCGTGAGGCCGTCGATGCGGCCGAACAGCGGCACGTAGGTGGCGGCGCTGAGCGGGTAGAACGCCCAGTCGTCGGTCTCCTGGCGCGCGTCGATGAAGCGGCGGACTTGAAACCCCCAGTCCTGGACCGGCAGCGCCTCGAAGCGGAGCACCGACAGCGGGATCCGGAACTCGATCGAATAGCCGCGGCCGGTGTCGGCGACCTTCGCCTCCCAGACCGCGTCCCAGTCCGAGGAGAAGTTGGTGTCGTCGAAGTGGATGCCGTCCGAGAGCACACCGGCGGCGTTCACCGAGAAGTGGAAGGCGCCCACGCCCGTGCGCCGGCTGTCGATGTCGATCCAGACGCCGTCCGAAGGCAGCTGGCCGTCGCGCCGCTGGAGCCGCCGCACGATCGGGGCGTGGAGCTGCTCGGCGTCGACGCCGATGTAGAGGTTGCGGTCGTCGTAGAGGACGCGCACGCTCGTCCGCTCGGTCGGGGGCGCCCCCTCCTGCGGGAAGTGCTGCGTGAAGCTGTCCGACGGCGGCGCCGCCGCCCAGACCGCATCGTCGAGTCGCCCGTCGATGACCGGCGGGACGGGCGTGCGGATGGCGCTCACGTGCGGCCGGGGGGGCAGCCGCGCGAGCTCGGCAACCTCCGCCCCACACGACGTGGCGGCGCTTCCTGGAGGTTCCGTCGCGGACATCACGACCAGCGCGAGGAGGGCGACGGGCGACACGGACGGCCGACATTGTATAACCTTCGCCGATGGCGCTTCCCGATCGCCTTGCCGAGCTGGTCTCGTTCGATACCCAGAACCCGGAGGGTGAAGAGCGCCCGCTCGTGCTCCGCCTCGGCGCCGAGCTGCGCGCGCTCGGGGCGCGGTCGGTCGAGGAGGTCGACGTCGGGGAGCACGCCTACGTCTACGCCCGCTTCGGCGGCGACGCGCCGGAGGTGCTGCTCAACGCGCACATCGACACGGTGCCCGCGAACTCGGGCTGGAGCGCGCCGCCGCACCTGCTCGTGCGGCGCGGCAGCCGGCTGCACGGCCTCGGCGCGGCAGACATCAAGGGGGCGATCGCCGCCCTCCTCGAGGCTCTCGCCGCCGGCCCGGTCCGCCGTCCGGTGGGCGTGCTGTTCTCCGGCGACGAGGAGCGGACCGGCACCTGCATCCGCGCCTTCCTCGACAGCCCCGCCGCGCGCGGCCTCCGCAAGGCCATCGTCTGCGAGCCGACCGGTTGCCGCGTCGGTGTCCGTCACCGCGGCATCGCCGCCGCCACCGCCGCGCTCGAGGGCCCGGGCGGCCACTCGTCGCGCGTCGACGCGCTCACCAACCCGATCGCCGTGCTCGCGCGGGCGGCCGTCGCGCTCGACGACCTGGGGGTCGCGCACCGCGGGAAGGGCCCCCCGGGCTTCGAGGGGATTCACCTCAACGTCGCCGGCCTCGACGGCGGCATCGCGTTCAACGTCGTGCCGACGCGGGCGACGCTCTCGTTCTCGCTCCGCCCGGCGCCCGGCGCCGGCGTCGACGAGCTCCTCGGCGAGGCCGAACGCCGCGTGCGCGCCGCGACGGCGCCCCACGCGATCGAGTGGGCCGTGGCCACGGCCAGCCCCCCGTTCGCGACCCGCGACGTCGCCGCGTTCGCGCCGCTGCTCGGCGATCGCGTGGCGGGAGCGGTCGACCTCGGCTTCTGGACCGAGGCCGCGCGGCTCTCGGAGCGCGGCATCGACGCCGTCGTCTACGGTCCGGGCGCCGTCGAGCAGGCGCACGCCGCCGACGAGCACGTCGAGATCGCCGAGCTCGAAGCGGCGCAGGCCGCGTTCGCTCAAGTCCTCGCTTGATTCACCTCGCCTGACGGACCCCCGATGGAACCCGAAATCATCCAGCGCTTCCTCGCCAGCGTCGGCGCGCAGGCCGACATCGATCTCTACCTCAAGCTGTTCCGGGCCCAGCGCAAGGAGAGCTTCGCCATCCTCGCCCCCAACGCCCAGATCGTGAAGAGCGCGCTCGATCCGGTCCACTTCGATCTGCGCATCCTCGCCGGCCTGGGCCTGCTCCCGGTGGTGCTCCTCGGCCTCCACGAGCCGAAGGACGCCGACGCGCAGGCGGCCCGGGTCTACGACTGGCTGATCGAAGACGAGGTCCCCTGCGCGGTGGTCAGCTGCGCGACGGACGGCGGGGCGGTGGCGCCCGACACCATCGCCGAGATCCGCGAAACGCTCGGCCGCGGTGCGATCCCGCTGCTCTCGCTCGAGCGCACCAAGGAATCGTCGATCGACGTCCGCTTCCGCCTGCTCGCGACGCTGGCCAGCGCGCTCGAGACGCGCAAGCTCGTCTTCCTCAGCCGGCGCCCGGGCCTCGTCGTCGGCGCCGGGCCGCCGCCGTCCGTCGTCAGCCTGGCCACGGACACCGAGCGGCTGCTCGCGCCGGGCGTGCTGTCGCGCGGCCAGGCCTCGCTGCTCCGCCAGGTCAAGGAGCTGCTCGAGCGGGTCCCGCAACGCCTGAGCGTCACCGTCGTCAACCCGCTGCAGCTGCTTCGCGAGCTGTTCACGGTCAACGGCGCCGGCACCCTGATCCGCCGCGGCTCCCGCATCGACGTGCACGACGGCTGGGACGGCGTCGACCAGGCGCGCCTCGGCGCGCTGTTCGCCTCCGCCTTCGAGCGCCCGGTCCGCGCCGACTTCTTCGCCGAGCCGGTGGCGCGCACGTTCGTCGAGGAGGCGTACCGCGGCGCCGCCATCGTCCAGGAGACCGCCGTGGCCCCCTACCTCACCAAGTTCGCCGTCGAGCGCCCGGCCCAGGGCGAGGGCCTCGGCAGCGAGCTCTGGTCGCTCGTCACCCGCGACTACCCGCACGTCTTCTGGCGCTCGCGCGCGACCAACGCCATAACGCCTTGGTACGCGAAGCAGTGCGACGGCCTCGCTCGCTTCCCCGAATGGCACGTCTTCTGGCGCGGCCTCCCCGTCGAGACCATCGACCCCGCGATCCGTTACGCCCTCGCGGCCCCGAGCGACTTCGGCGCTCCGCCGGGCTGAGCCCTTCGGCGTTCAGCCTCGACGGCGGCCGCGGCGTTCGGAGCCTGCCCGTCGCCGCAGAACCAGCGCGAGGATGACGAGCAGGGGCGCTTCGCGCGGACCGCCAGCGCCCGTTTCGCAGGCGCAGCCGGTCAGCTTCCTCGAGGTCGGCTTCGTGCAGATGTTCGAAACGCAGTCCAGCCCCGAGTTGCACGTGCCGTTGCCGTAGCAGGTGCCCCCCTCCGTTCCATCCGGATGCCCGCCGGCGCCGCTCATCGCTCCGCCCCCGCTGCCCGCGGAGCCGCTCGTGCCCGCGGAGCCGCTCGTGCCCGCGGAGCCGCTCGTGCCCGCGGAGCCGGTAATCCCAGCGGAGCCGCTGGTCCCTGCGGAGCCGGTGGTGCCCGCGGAGCCGGTCGTGCCCGCGGAGCCGGTCGTGCCCGCGGAGCCGGTCGTGCCTGCGGAGCCGGTCGTGCCTGCGGAGCCGGTCGTGCCTGCGGAGCCGGTCTTGCCGGCGGAGCCTGTGGTGCCGGCCGAGCCGGTCGCCCCTGCGGAGCCGGTCGTGCCCGCGGACCCGGTCGTGCCTGCCGCGCCCGTGGTGCCGGTGGTGCCCGCCGAGCCGGTCGTGCCTGCCGTGCCCGTCGTGCCTGCTCCGCCGGTGGTTCCGCCGGTGCCCGTCGTTCCGCCATCGGTGCAGGGGACGTCGGTGACGTAGACGACGAGGTCGTTGGAGTCGCCGTCGTTGCCGCTTCCGGCCGGGAGGGGCGAGCTCGTTCCGGGCGAGCAGCCCCGCCAGCTCGCGGGGCAGGTGGGCAGGTCCTCGAACGCGAGGTAGTAGCCGTTGGGATCAGCGATCGACTTGTAGACGAGCGCGCTTATCCACGGCGCACCCGACGGCGATTTGTCGCCCAGGTCGGCCTGCGAGTACTTGGTCTGCGAGCATTGCGAGCTGGAGCCGGCGTTTATCATGGCGAAGCCGATCTTGCCGCCGCTCCAGTTCGGGCTGGTGCGGATGCCGGTGGCGAACGTGGGGAGGGGATTGGCCCAGTTGTAGAAGCTGGCGCTCGTCGTCGTCCGAGACGCCAGCGGACAGAAGTCGGTGGTGGAGCAGCTGATGCCGTTCGGGAAGGCCGGGGTGAGATCGCCGGGGATGATGGGGTACACGACCGACGGCTGGGTGGCCGGCTCGGTGGCGTTGTACCAGCCGAAGCCCGTCTTGCAGCCGCCCCCGCGCAGCACGACCGTGGCGGTCATCCCGCACTGGGGCATGAACGTGCCAGGCGTCGTTTGGGCGTCGACGGTCGGGTCGAGGGCCGCGTCGCCGCCGCCGTTGAAGGTCGAGAACAGGCCGGCCAGCGTGTCGGCGCTGGTCATGAACCCGCGCGCCGTGATCACGTTCAGCTCGGCGGTGCCCACGGGCTGGGGCATCGATTCGTTCCCCGGCGGCGGCTGGTTGACGGTCGCGCGCGCGAGGCCGGGCAGGAGCGCCGCGCCAGCGGCCAGGCAGAGGACTGAGCGCTTCAAGCTGGAGGTCTTCACCATAATCTCATCAGGGGTCCGCTCTTGCCGTGCACCGGATCGGCGGCCGGCCGCGGCACGCCGGCGATGTTGCCGTCGGTCCCCGGGCGCTCGCCCGGCTTTCCGTATTGCATGTCCGGACCGGTGCCGACTGGGTAGGCGCCGACGACCTTGAAGTCGGCGCTCGCGCCGTCGTTGCGGTGGGCGACGCCCGCCGGGATCACCAGGATGTCGCCGGCCTCGAGGGTGAGGACCGTCCCCTTGTCGCCGCCGAGCCGGGCGCGCACCCACCCCTGGTAGATGCCGAGCGCCTCGTGCGCCGTGCTGTGGTAGTGGTGCACGGCGTAGAGGCCGTTGCGCCAGGCGGCGCTCCAGCGGTTGCTCTCGAACAGCTCCTCGAAGGCCGGGGCTCCCGATTTGGCGAGCGCCCGCTTGTAGACGAGGACCGGCAGCTTGCTGTTCGGGAAGATCCCGTCGTCCGCGAAGACGTGCTGCTCGGGATCGCCGGACGTGCCCGACTTGCCGGACATGCCGGGCATGATAACCGGTCAGCGTCCGGCGACCCAGCGAATCGCGCCGGCGAGGTGGGCGCGGAACAGGGGATCGGCGTAGCTCGCGATGGTGTGGCCCATCGCCGTGTAAACCGCGCGCCCGCCTCCCGGCGTCAGGTGCGTCCAGGCGATCGGGTGGTCGGCCCCCATCGTGCCGCCGGTGTAGGTCGATTCGTCGACGGTGGCAAGCACGGTGACGTCCGGGCGCGGGTTGGTCCGGAAGTCGTACCACTCGTCGGTGCGGACCCAGGGCGACGGGAGCCCAGCCGTGGCGGGCGTGTCGGGGGCCTCGATCCGGACGGTCGCCTGCTGGACGGCGGGGTGGGCCTTGAAGTAGGCGCCGACGAGCGCGCCGTAGTACGGCCAGTCGTACTCGGTGTCCGCTGCCGAGTGCACGCCGAGCCAGCCGCCGCCAGCGTTCACCCACGCTTCGAACGCCGCCTGCCCGGCGTCGTCGAGCACGTCGCCCGTCGTGAGCAGAAAGACGACGACCTGGAACCGGGCGAGGTTGTCGGCGGTGAACTCGGCGGGATCCTCCGTCGCCTCCATGACGTAGCCCGTGGTCGCGCCGAGCTCGGAGAGCGCCTCGACGGCCGCGGGGATGGAGTCGTGGCGAAACCCCGCCGTGCGGCTGAAGGCAAGGACGCGGAACCCGCTGCCCGCCTCCGCGCCGTCCGGCCCGGCGGCGTCCCAGCCGCCGCCGGTGGCGCGGGCCGGGGACGCGGCGAGGCCCGTGGGACGGCAGCCCGCGGCGGCTCCCAGCACGGCCAGCGACGCCAGCACGAGCGCGGCGGAGGTGTTCGGCGCCGCCCGCATCAAAGACCGAAGCGTATGCCGAAGACCGGCCCCTGGATGATGCAGCTCGAGAGGTCGGCGCAGAAGCTCGCCGGGAGGAGGCGGAGGACCTCCCAGCCGAGCTCGATGGCCGCGCCGCCGCCCACGGCGAAGAGGATCGACGCGCCGCCGCCGGCGGCCCAGCCGTCCGGGTGCGCGGAGATCAGCATCCGCCCGGCGCGGCCCGTGAGCGCCAGCGCGAACGTGCGCGTGCGGACGGGGACGACGCGCAGCGTGCCGAGCACCAGGCCGTACGACAGGACCCCGGCGCTGCCGTGGACGTAGGTGGCCTCGACGCCGGGCGCGACGCCGTCGACGACGAAGTAGCGGAAGCCGGCCGCGGCGAGAAACCCCGACGCGGAGTAGCCGAGGCCGGCTGCCAGCTCCGGCGTTTCCCGGTCACCGTAGCGCGGCACGCGCAGCGGGGGCGGCTCGGGCGGCGGCGGCGGGGGCGGCGGCGGCGGGGGCGGGGGCGCCGGTGGCGGCACCTCGGGCAGCGGCTCGGGCTCCGCGGCCGTGGCGGGCGGCGGCGGGGTGGGCGATGGCGCCGCGGCCGGGGGCGGCCCCTCGGCAGGCGGAGGCGCCGGTGCCGGGGGCGCCGGCTGGCCGCGCGCGCCCGACGCAGCGAGCGTGGCGAGCAGCAGCGCCCCCGCGCAGCCGAGCTCTTTCACGGGCGCGCGCACGACCCGCCCAGGCTAGCACCGTTCGGTTTGCGTAGAATGCCGCCATGATCACGTCGCTACGCTGGGTGGTCCTCGCGATCCTCGTCGTGCTGCTCGGCGCCGGGCTGCCGCGCCCAGGCGTCGCGGCCGGCGGGAAGGTGGGCCCGGGCTGCACCCTCAAGGGGCACAAGCTCTACGGAAAGGTGAGGATCGTGACCGCGTTCCCCGATCTCAAGGTCCAGATCGTGACCGCGTTCCCCGACCTCAAGGTCCAGGTCGTCGACGCCTTTCCCGACAAGTGCGGGCTGTGGAAGATGGTCGACGCGTTTCCGGACCTCAAGATCCAGATGGTCGACGCGTTTCCGGACCTCAAGATCCAGTACGTGAACGCGTTCCCGGGGCTGCCCTAGCGACAGTCGCGCGCGGATAAAAAACGGGGCGGCGCCTGTCGACGCCGCCCCGTCAAGGCCCACAGTCAGCGCGGGCGTCGCTGCGATCGGGTGGTTACAAGGTGTAGAGGAAGTTCACGAGGTCGTTCTTCTGTTGGCTGCTCAGGGCGTTGAAGGCGTTGGCCGCCGCCGTTCCCTGGCCGCCGGAGCCGCCGGCGTGGCGCTGGATGGCCACCTGTCGGTCGGTGGTGCCGCCGTCGTGCATCAGCTTGTTGCGGAAGCGGACGCCCCACAGCGGCGCGGTACGCATGCGGTGCGTGACCGCCACCGAGTCGCCGGCGTTGCCGATGCCGTCGCCCGCCGTCCCCATGTCGTGCAAGAGGAAGTCGGAGTAGGGCGCGAACACGATGCCGCTCGGCACGCCGCCCGCCGAGGTCGACACGAACACGTCGGCGTCGGTCCGGTGGCACTGCGAGCACTGCAGCGCTGCCGAGTTGAACAGCGTGCGGCCGCGGTCCTGCGACGTCCCCGCCTGGATGGCGACCGGCGCCGGCGGCGCGAGGTGGGCCATGAAGAAGGTGAAGTTGCCGACGTCCTCCTGCAGCTCCGTGAGGCCGCCCGAGCAGTTGTTGGTCTCGGCAGCGAGGTTGTCGTCGGTTCCCGGCACGCCGTCGTCGGGGCAGCCGTTGATGACGGCGTTGGTGGGCGCGCGGTTGGCGCGGTTCTCGGTCGCGAACGCGGTCAACACCGTGCCGCGGAAGCAGTGGTTGGTGCTGATCCCCATCTCGTTCAGGTACGCGTCGGCGGAGAACTGCGCCAGGTCGGGCACGCCCGCCTTCCAGCCGAAGCGGCCGACGCGCGTGCTGCCGATGCTCTGCGAGCTGTCGGCGGGGTTCGGCAGCACGATCGAGACGCGGTTGACGATCCCCCGGATCGCGGCCGCCTCGCGGCTGGCCAGCGTGTCGAAGCGCGAATCGGGGAGCGAATCCACGAGGCCGAGGCCGAACAGCGGCGTCGTCACGCGGCCCGCGAAGATCGTCGCGCCTGGCGCCGGGTTGGCGTCGGTCCCCGACTGGCAGTTGACGCCGTTGACCGTGAAGCCGCCGAGGCCGAACAGCTGGCGCAGCGAGCCGCCGGTGCTGGCCATCGGATCGAAGACCCCGTTGGTCAGCGTCCCGTAGCGGCGCTCGATGTTCTCGCCGGCGCCGCCGGTGGCGCCGACGCCGTGGCAGGCGGCGCAGCTCCGCTCGTTGAAGATCGGCCCGAGGCCGTCTCCGAGGCCTTCGCTGGCCAGGAAGTTCGCCTTGGCGGTGGCGAACGTGGTGGAGTTGGTGCCGGGGAGCGCGTCCCCGAGCGCCGCATGCTCGCTCGTCTGGATGTCGATGCTCTGCATGTCTCCGCAGCCCGCAGCGACGTGCGCGAGCGCCGCCGCCGACACGACCGCGAAGATCCCTCTAGGTACACGCATGGTGGCCTCCCTTCGGACAAACGGGGGGCATCCGTCCGGACCGACCTACGGCCCAGGCCCGTACGGGTGCCGCTCCCCCTCAGGGCGGAAGGTCGTGAGCGGACGCACGGGCAGGCAGAAAAACATCCGAGATTTCGTTGGTGACGGATACGTATCTCCGTAGAGCGACGTATCCGGGACGTTGTCTCCAGGCTTTTGCGGCGCCGCGGGGTGGCCGAGGCGAGGCGTCAGAGCGGCTCGTCGCACTCGGCGCGGACGACGTCGTCGATCGTCTCTCGTCGCGAGGCGAGCGTCGCCCGCCCGTCCTCCCAGTAGACCTGCGGGGCGCGGCCGATCGAGACGTAGTTCGAGCTCATCGCCGCGCCGTAGGCGCCGGCGTCGTGCAGCACGAGAAGATCGCCCACGTCGGGCCGGGGGAGCTCGCGCGGATCGAGCAGCTCCTTGTCGTCGCGCGTGAACACGTCGCCGCTCTCGCACAGCGGGCCCGCGACGACGAACGGTTCGGGCGGCCGCCCGGTCCCGCCGCCGACGATCGAGATGTGGTGATAAGCGCCGTACATCGCCGGGCGGACGAGATCGTTGAACCCGGCGTCGACCATCACGAAGCGGTGCCCCGGACCCTTGGCGTTGCTCTCCGTCTGCTTGACGTCCTTGACGCGGCAGACGAGCAGGCCGGCTCCGGCGATCGCGTAGCGGCCGGGCTCGACCTCGACGCGCACGGGGCGTCCCGCGGCGCCGGCGAGCCGCGCGGCCGCCTCCACGAGCAACGCGCGGAACCCGGTGAGGTCGTAGCGGGGCGCGCCCGGGCGATAGGGGTGTGGGATGCCGCCGCCGAGGTTCACCGCCTCGACGTCGCCGAGCCCGCCGATGCGCCCCTCGACGAGCTCGACCAGGCGGCGCAGGTTGTCGTCGAACTCGCGGATCTGCGGCCCGGTGCCGATGTGCGCGTGGAGGGCGACGATGGGGAGCTTCGCGGCCGCGGCGCGCGCGGCGAGCGCGGCGAGCCCCTCGTGCCAGATGCCGTGCTTCGAGGACGGCCCGCCCGTGTCGCACGACTCCACGTGCCCATGACCGAAGCCGGGGTTCACGCGCACCGCGATCGGGCCGCGGTACCCGGCGGCGGCCAGCTCGTCGATCATCGACGGCGACCCGACGTTCGGGAGGACGCCGTGCTCGAGCACGACGGCGAGCGCGTTGTCGCGCAGCACGTCCGCGGTCAGCATCACAACCGGCGGCCGCGCCCCCATCGCGAACCCGGCCCGCCGCGCACGCAGCACCTCGTTGCCGCTCACGGCGTCGATCCAGAGGCCGGCCTCGCGCACGGCGGCCAGCACCTTCGCGTTCGAGTTCGCCTTCATCGCGTAGCGGGCCTGCAGCGCGGGCCCTTCGGTCAGCGCCGTCAGGTCGGCGAGCCTGCGCTTGAGCTCGCCGCCGTCGTAGAAATAGAAGGGGGTGCCGATCTGCTCGGCGATTCGTCGCAGCGGGTACGAGGCGGGGTCGAGGCTCGGCATCGCGCCGAACTATCCCAGATGCCACGCGCCCCTCCAAGCCGGCAAACGTTGACTTCCCGGGGCCGAAGTCCCTAGGATCAGGATGGACTATGGTGCCAAGGCCGATCGTCGCGGGCGCTCTGATGCTGGCGGCGTTCCTCGTCGCCGTCCCGCTGGCGCGCGCCGCCGAGCCGCACCCCGCGGCCGACCCACGTACGGAGAAGGCGCGCGAGCACTACCTGCAGGGCGACGCGTACTACAAGCTCGACAAGTACGCGAGCGCGCTCCAGGAGTACGAGCAGGCCTACGTCGCCAAGTCGGACCCGAGCTTCCTCTACAACATCGCCCAGTGTCACCGGCTGATGGGGGACAAGGCGGAGGCGCTCAAGTTCTATCGCCGCTATCTCAAGGACGCGCCGACCGCCCCCAACCGCGAGGTCGCCGAGAAGCACATCAAGGATCTGGAGGCGGCGCTGGCCGCGCCGGGCGGCGCACCACCTCCGCCCACCCCGGCGCCTGGCTCCCCACCCGCGCCGATCTCGCCGGTGGTGGCCGTTTCGCCGCCTCAGATGCCGGCGCCCGCGCCCGGGCCGGCGTCGACGACCAACCCACCCACACTGGCGCTCAATGCACCACCTCCTGCGCCGACCGACGCGCCGTCCGGCGGAAGTATCGATACCTCACGTCCCCCCTCGCAAGACGAGTCGCGCCCGATTTACACTAAGTGGTGGTTTTGGACAGGGATAGGAGTGCTCGTCGCTGGAGGAGTCTTGACCGCGATCGCGCTCTCCTCCGGCCACGACCCGGCCTGTCCGACGGGGAGGATCTGTCAATGAAGCGGTCGTCGATGCCGTCATCGAGCCTCGCTTGGCTCTCGCTCACCGCGCTCGCGCTCGTCACCTCGTGCAGCTCGCGCTCGCTCGTGCTCATCAACGTCACAGGGAGCACGACGTTCAGCGACGTGCGCCTGTCGTTGACGGCTAACAAGGACGAGAAGACGACCTTCACGCACGTCTATCTCAACACGAGCTCGCCCTACGAGATCGGCGTCTACCTCCCGTCCGACATGACCGGTACGGTGACCTTCGACGGCGAGGTCGACAACGGCTCGTGCATCATGGGCTCGGGCCACACGAGCGTTTCCGGCGTGCAGTCCGGCCAGGTCTCGCAGGCGGTCGACCTCACGATCGATCCCCAGACCTGCGTCCCCGTCGATGGCGGCATGGGCGGCGCGGGCGGCGTGACGGGATCGGGCGGCGTGACCGGTGCGGGCGGTGTGACGGGCGCAGGCGGCGTGACGGGATCGGGCGGCGTGACGGGGTCGGGCGGCGTGACCGGCGCGGGCGGCATGACGGGGTCGGGCGGCGTCACGGGCGCTGGCGGCCTCACCGGCACCGGCGGCGCGCGCGGCGGCACGACCGGCGCGGGCGGCGGCGGCCCCGGCACCGCGGGGAGCGGCCCCGGCAGCGCTGGCCGCGGCGGCGTGACCGGAAGCGCGGGCTCCAGCGTGGGCGGCATGACAGGCGCCGCCGGCATCAGCGGCGTCGCGGGGTCGATCGGCACCGCGGGTATCAGCGGCACGGCGGGGACCGGCGCCCGCGGCGGAACCACGGGCGCGGGCGCGACGACCGGCGCGGCGGGGATCACCGGGGCCGGCGCCTCGACGGGCACCGGCGGCTTCGGCAAGGGCGGCACCACGGGCATCGGCGCCTCGAGCGGCGGCGGGACCACGGGCGCGGGCGCGACGAGCGGCGGCGCGGGGACCACGGGCGTTGCGGGGTCGGCCGGGTGCGTCTGCCCGCCCAACTTCATCTGCGGCGCCAACAACACCTGCTTCTGCGGCCAGGCCGACACCGACGCCTGCGCAGCGGCGGGGATCCAGTGCGGCCCGACGACGAACATCTGCGGCCAGCCTGTCACCTGCACCTGTCCGGTCGGCGCCAACCTCAGTTGCCTCAACGGCATGTGCGTCGGCGTCTGCGTGACCGGGACCGGCGGCCTCCTGGCCGCGCCCAGTCAGCCAGCGGGCGCTTGCCCACCGCCGCCGCCGGCGACGACGAACTGAGCCGTCAACAGGCGTTTTTGGCCTGTCCGCGGCGCGCGCTTCTCGCTCCGCCGCGCGCCTGGGGATAGGATGGTGCCGTGGTCGACGCGCGCGCCGTCCTGTTCTTGGTGCTGGGGATCGTGGCGGTGTGGTTCGTCGCGATCTGGATTCGCGCGGCGCGCGCGCGCGGCGCGCGCTGGACCTGGCCGACGCCGGTGCAGTTGGCGATCGGCGCCTTCACCGACTTCTTCGACCAGCTGGGGGTGGGCTCGTTCGCCACCACTACCTCGCTCTTCAAGCTTGGCCGGCTCGTTCCGGACGAGGAGATCCCGGGGACGCTCAACGTCGGGCACGCCATCCCCACTTTCGCCGAAGCGTTCATCACCATCGCCGTCGTCCCCGTCGAGATGACCACGCTGGTGCTCATGATCGGCGCCGCCGTGGCGGGCGCGTGGATCGGGGCCGGGTACGTGGCGAGCTGGCCGCGCCGATGGATTCAGATCGGCATGGGGACGCTCCTGCTGGTAGCGGCCGTGATCATCGTAGCGCGGGTGACGAATCTCGTGCCCGGCGGCGGCGACGCCATCGGGCTCACCGGCATCCGGCTGGTCATCGGCATCGCCGGCAACTTCGTGCTCGGCGCGCTGATGACGTTGGGGATCGGTCTCTACGCGCCCTGCATGATCCTCGTGGGGCTCCTCGGCATGAAGGCGACCGTCGCCTACCCGATCATGATGGGGTCGTGCGCGTTTCTGATGCCGGCGGCGAGCGTGCGCTTCGTCCGCTCGGGGCGGTACCACCTGCGCGCCACGCTGGGTCTGGCCATCGCCGGGACGCCGGCCGTGTTCCTGGCGGCGTACGTGGTCAAGGCGCTGCCGCTCACGGCGGTCAAATGGCTGGTCGTGGGCGTGGTGGTCTACACTGCGGCGGCGATGCTCCGTTCCGCCGCCAAGGAGGCACGACCGACGTGAGCGCACCGGTCCGGAACCCGCTGCTCGCCACCAAGTCCATCGCCGACCTGCGCGCAGAGGCCGACGCCCACCACGGCCTCAAGCGGACGCTGGGCCCGGTCGACCTCATCATGCTCGGGATCGGCGCCATCATCGGCGCGGGGCTCTTCGTGCGTACCGCCGCGGCGGCCGCCAACAACGCCGGCCCGTCGGTCACCATCGGGTTCGTGGTCGCGTCGGTGGGGAGCGCCTTCGCCGGTCTCTGCTACGCCGAGTTCGCCTCGATGATCCCGATGGCCGGGAGCGCCTACACCTATTCGTACGCGACGCTCGGCGAGCTGGTGGCCTGGATCATCGGCTGGGATCTGATCCTCGAGTACGCGATCGGCGCCGCCACCGTCGGCATCGCCTGGAGCGAATACCTCAACAAGCTGCTCGAGTTCGGCGGCCTGCGCATCCCCTACGCCTGGTCGCACTCGCCGTTCGAGGTGATGCGCGACGCCGCCGGCGCCGTGACGGCGCACGGGATCATGAACGTGCCGGCGCTGCTGATCGTCACCGCGCTCTCGCTGCTGCTCGTGCGGGGCACGCGCGAGTCGGCGCTGGTCAACGGCCTCATCGTGATCACGAAGGTCGCCATCGTCGTGCTCTTCATCGTGATCGGCTGGGGGTTCGTCAACCCGGCCAACCACCAGCCGTACATCCCGCCCGTCGGGACCTACGTCGATCAGCAGGGGGTCTCCCACAACTTCGGCGGCCTGATGGGGATCCTGGGCGCGGGCGGGGTGGTGTTCTTCGCCTTCATCGGCTTCGACGCGGTGTCGACCGCCGCCCAGGAGGCGAAGCGGCCGAAGCGCGACATGCCGATCGGCATCCTCGGCTCGCTGGCGATCTGCACGGTGCTCTACATCCTGTTCGCGCACGTGCTCACCGGCGTCGCCTCGGTCCCGGAGTTTCGCGCCCAGGGGAAGGAGGCCTCGGTCGTCTACGCGATCTCGACCCACATGCCGGGCTACGGATGGCTGGCGAAGTTCGTGATCGTCGCGATTCTCGCCGGGTTCTCGTCGGTGATCCTGGTGATGCTGCTCGGCCAGTCGCGCGTCTTCTACTCCATGAGCCGTGACGGCCTCGTCCCGCCGGTCTTCTCGGCCGTCCACCCGCGGTTCGGCACGCCCTACAAGGCGAACCTCATCTTCCTCGCTTTCGTGGGCGCGTTCGCGGCCTTCGTCCCCGGCGACATCGTCGGCGACATGACCAGCATCGGCACGCTGTTCGCGTTCATCCTCGTCTGCGCGGGCGTCTGGATCCTGCGCGTCCGGAGCCCGGAGCTACACCGCGACTTCCGCACGCCGCTCGTGCCGCTGTTCCCGATCCTGGGGATTATCGTCTGCGCCGCGATGATCCTGGGGCTCGGCTGGACGAACTGGCTGCGCCTCGGCGTCTGGCTCGTGATCGGCCTCGTGATCTACGCCAGCTACGGCCGGAAGCACTCGAAGCTGCGCGCGGCGGCGTCCTCGACGGCCGCCGCGCCGTCGCCTTCGCCGGGTCCGTCGGCCAGCTGAGTCTCAGCGCCGGCGCCGGTGCGGCGAGGTGCGGCGGCCCGCGTCGGCGGTGGCGATGATGGACGGGATGTTGAACGTCGCCCGCATGACGTGGCCGGGGAGACCGCCGCTCATCTTCCATGTCCGGATCGTCTGCACGACGCAGTCGCCGACGTCCTCGTCGAGCGCGCTGCCGGCCGCGAGGCCGACGGAGCCGGGGAAGCCGCTGGGTTCGATGTAGATCATGGCGCTCGCCCCCTCGGGGGCGAGGCGGCCGCAGGCGGCGAGCTGCGGCAGGAACGCCGCCACGTCGTGCTCCACCTTGAGGCCGTCGCTGTCGAGCACCGGGACCTGGTTGGTCGAGCGGAACTCGACCGGGTACTCGAACGTCGTGGGCTTGTGCCCGCTCGGGGCGTGGAAGCTGATCCGCCGGCCCACGTCCACGAGGCAGCGCTCCACGTCGTAGTTGCCGAGCGTCGATTCGAGCACCAGCACGTCGTCCGACGTGCCGTCGCCGTTGACGAGGAAGCGGAGCATGACCCGTCCCTCGGCGTAACGCTGGGCCTTGCCGGCGCGGCTGTAGCAACCGCGGATCTCCTCGAAGCGCGCCTGCAACACCGCCTCGACGTCTTCGGTGTCGAGCACGCCGAGCTCGCTGTCGACGCTCATCGCCTGACGGCTGTCGTCAGCCGCGGCGTGCGTCGCTGCGGGGCGCGCGGCGACCTTCGGTCTCGCCGGTTCACGCTGCGCTGCTTTGTCACTTCCGCATCCCACCACCGCCGCGACCGCCAGAAAAAGAAATGCTGCTGGCTTCATGAACACCTTGAGTGAGTGGACGCTCGCCGCCGCCGGTTTCGAAATATGACAATCGGCGGGTCGAGGGGTTCCCGTAATTCCTCTCGCCGCGTTGCGTGCGTCAGGAATTTTACGCAACTGACGTCGGGCAAAACCACCGGCAATTCGCCCGCGTTAAGAATCTTTACGCGCCTGACGTTGCGCAACACCCCACGCCCCCGCCTGTTGCGCCACACCACCACCCTACGTAGATGCACGTAGGTCCACCCGCCGCGATCAGATCGAGAGGAAACGAGGATCAGAGTCGAACGTAGACGAGCTCTTCTGCCAGGAGCTCATCGCAGGAGGTTCTAGGTCGCGTCGAGCGTAGCGCGGCTCCGCCGCGCGGAGCTCATCGCAGGACGTTCTAGATCGCGTCGAGCGTAGCGCGGCTCCGCCGCGCGGAGCTCATCGCGGGAGGTTCCAGATCGCGTCGAGCGTAGCGCGGCTCGGCCGCGCGGAGCTCATCGCGGGAGGTTCTAGATCGCGTCGAGCGTAGCGCGGCTCGGCCGCGCGGAGCTCATCGCGGGAGGGTTTGGGAACCCTCCCAGGGTTCCCATCTAGATCAATAAGCAGGCTCGAAGCGGTAGACGTACTGCATCGAGCCGGCCTGCTGGATCTCGGGGTAGTCGAACTCCTTCAGCTTCTCGACGAGGCAGTCCGTCACTTCCTTGTCGGTCATCGTCCCGCCGATGACCTCGACCTTCGAGGCCCTCGACGACGCGCCGTTGGGCTCGAGCGTCAGCACGACGATGACGTTCCCCTTGAATTCGCGGGTGTGCTTGTCGTTGAGGACGTCGCTGTAGCACTTGAGCGTCGACGGGTTGCGCTGCTCGAGCAGCAGCTGGACCTCCGCCTGCTTGTCGGGCGAGATGCCGCCGATGGGCGGCGAGGTCTCGGGGTTCTTGACCACCCGCACGTGATGGTCGGAGCCGCTGTCCTCGGCGCACGCCGCGGTGAACAACGACAGCGACAACGCGCCGAGCGCCATCGCGAACGATGCGCTGAGCTTGCCCCGGGTCAGTGCCCACGTCTTGGTCATGGCCGCGCCTCCTCGTCGACGATGCAGGCCGACCTTATCCCCAGGATCAGTCCTTGAGCAAGGCCGAAGCGATGACCAGGCGCTGGATCTCGCTGGTTCCCTCGTAGATCTCCGTGATCTTGGCGTCGCGGAAGTGGCGCTCGGCCGGGAAGTCCGAGAGGTAGCCGTAGCCGCCGAAGATCTGCACCCCCTCCTTGGCCGCGCGGTTGGCCACCTCCGAGGCGTAGAGCTTGGCCATCGCCGCCGCCGTGCCGTACGGCGCGCCGCGGTCCTTCGCCACCGCCGCGCGCCAGAGCAGGAGGCGCGCGGCGTCGATCTCCGTGCGCATGTCGGCGAGCTTGAACTGGATCGCCTGGTGCTCGGCGATCGGCTGGCCGAAGGTCTTGCGCTCGCGCGCGTAGCGAACGGCGTCCTCGAGCGCCGCGCGCGCGATGCCGAGCGCCTGCGCCGCGATGCCGATGCGCCCGCCGTCCAGCGCCCGCATCGCGATCTTGAACCCTTCGCCCTCGGGGCCGAGCAGCGCGTCGTCGCCCACCGCGCAGTCGGTGAAGAACAGCTGCGCGCTCGGCGCGCCGCGGATGCCGAGCTTGTCGTCGGGCGGCCCGATCTTGAGACCCGGCGTGTCGGTCGGCACCAGGAAGGCGCTGATGCCGCGGCTCCCCTTGGCCGGATCCGTCGTCGCGAACACGATGCAGAGGTCGGCGACCGGCCCGTTGGTGATGAAGTTCTTCGTGCCGTTGATGACCCAGCGGCTCCCGTCGCGCACGGCGCGCGTGCGCTGGGCCTTGGCGTCCGACCCGGCCTCGGGCTCCGACAGCGCGAAGCAGCCGATCTTCCGGCCGCTGGCGAGGTCGGGGAGCCAGCGCGCGCGCTGGGCGTCGTTCCCCTCCTTGAGGATGGGCGCCGCGACGAGCGAGCACTGCACCGACATCGCCACTGCGGTGGAGGCGCAGGCGCGCGCGATCTCCTCGAGGGCCACCGCATAGGAGAAGGCGTCCATCCCCGCGCCCCCCAGGGCCTCGGGGACCATGATCCCGAGCAGCCCGACCTCGCCGAGGCGGGCGAACAGCTCCCGCGGAAAACGATGCTCGCGGTCGATGCCCGCGGCGGCGGGCGCGATCTCGCGGTCGGCGAGGTCGCGGGCGGTGTTCCGGATGAGCAGCTGCTCGGGCGAGAGCTCGAGGTTCATGTCCCCTTCCAGGCGGGGGCGCGCTTGTCCTTGTCGAGAAAGGCGCGCATCCCCTCTTTTTGGTCTTGGGTGGCGAAGAGGCCCGCGAAAAGCTCCCGCTCGACGGCGACGCCCGCCTCGAGCGGCGCGCCGCTCTGGGCGTGAAGCGCGCGCTTGGCGGCGGCCACCGCCAGCGGCGCCCGGGCCGCGATGTCGGCGGCGACGGCCCGCGCCCGGTCCATCAGCTTCCCGGGCTCGGCGACGGCGTTGACGAGGCCGATGCGCAGCGCCTCCCCGGCGTCGATGATCGCGCCGGTGTAGCACAGCTCGCGGGCGCGGGCGATCCCGACCCGGCTCGCCAACCGCTGCGTGCCGCCGAAGCCGGGGATGACGCCCAGCCCCACCTCGGGGAGCCCGAGGTTCGCGCCGTCGCCCGCGATGATGAAGTCGCACATGAGCGCGAGCTCGAGCCCCGCGCCCAGCGCGAAGCCGTTGACCGCGGCGATGATCGGGACCCGCAGCCCTTCGGCCACCGCCCCCATGCGCTGGCCACGCTCGGAGAAGGCGCGCGCGCCGGTCGGGTCGAGGTTGGCCATGGCCTTGATGTCCGCGCCGGCGACGAAGGCCCGGTCCCCGGCGCCGGTCAGGATCGCGCACCGGATGCCCGTATCGCGGTCGATGGCCTCGAACGCGGCGACGAGGGCGTCGACGGTGTCGGCGTCGAGGGCGTTGCGCGCCTCGGGCCGGTTGACGGTCAGGGTCACGATCGCGCCGTCGCGCGCGACGAGGACGCGGTCGGCGCTCACT
>Ga0306921_10001939_pt1 | contig 20469 bp, 14 predicted proteins | sample sta12Cox44000080_FD_203760 | JGI IMG/M metagenome (GOLD analysis project Ga0306921, IMG submission 203760) | Lab enrichment of tropical soil microbial communities from Luquillo Experimental Forest, Puerto Rico - statoxic.12C.oxic.44.000.080 (v2)... | ecosystem: Environmental > Terrestrial >... | reverse complement strand
TGACGCGATCCGCTCCGCTGCTTGCTCGCCGACTTACCCCGCTGGGAGCCGACAATCGAAGCTAGAGCCGGCTGGCTGCAAATGCCGCGGCCTGGTTTGTCATCCCGGTCTGAACATACAAAACGTGCGCTCCCGGGTCTCTGCCCTCGGAGCAGATCGGGTCGTTGGGAACGCACATGTCAATCGTCTTAGGGCGGTAAAGCGGGCTGATTGAAGGCAGCCGGCCGCCCCCTAGGGTCCGCGCGAATGCACTCTCCGGATTGCCGAAGACGGCGACCGCGGCGACGTGCTGAGCCACCTGGGGTTGCAGATCACCGGTGGCCATATCGATCACGCCCGCGCCTTGGGAATATCCGCCGAACACCATTTTGGTGTAGGGGCAGTTCGCAACCATTGATTGGATATGAGCAGTGGCGTCGCCGGCTCCGGCTAACGAGCTCCTGACGAAATCGTCGGTGGCGGGGTAGTTGACCGCATAGACCCCGACAGACCGCCCGGGAGCTTGGGACCTAATCGAGTTGACGAAGGACTGGCCGACGCCGCCAACGCCCGGAGGTTCGTTGGTGCCGCGAGCGAACACCACCTCGACGTCGGGGCACGGGCCGGCGGAGGCGTGATCAGCGCCGCTGAACGCGCTCAACAGCGCCCACGTCAGCGCTACCGCCACACCAACGATGCGTGCAAGGGTTCGTGCACTCATTGCGAAATGCTCTATCGCTACAAATCGTTAGGACTGGTCAGAAGTCTAATCGCCGGTGACTGCGCACTGAAGTGTTGAAAAATCCGCGAGGGCAGCACGTCATCGTCTTCAAAGGCACGCCGACCTGGAACATCAACCAACTACAGGTCAATCCGCTCGTCGCCTCCCCACCCTCGAGGGGTGGAAGTTACGGCCCCTCCCGCCCCGCCGGGTTTGAAACTGGCCGCGGGAGCATTGCTGGCCATCCTGAAACATGTCAGATACGAGGGACACGGTTCTGGTGAAGGCGCAAGAAACCGGGCCGGTTTAGCGGTACAACTAAGCCCGCATGATTGTCGCCAGGTGGCGGTGGTCCATCCAGCGCTGCTCGACCGGACGGCGAACATCCTTCTCGACGAGCGCTGGGTAGGACGTCAAATCCGTGAACTGCACCCGCCCTGATTGGAATCCGACCATTGCGCTGGCCCGGCTGCCGGATTCGAGTTGTTCTGAAAGGAACTCGATGCAGCGGCCGGTCAGACTCGTCGCATGTATCCGGTCGAATGGCGATGGGTCGCCGCCTTCCTGGAGGTGGCCGAAGATCGCCTGGCGGGCGTCGAAGAGGTTCCCACCTTCCTTCTGAAACAGCGACGTAATGAACCCGGTCGTGTAGACAGGGTCGGCGCCTTCGCTGCGGACGATAAGACCTAAGCGTTTCCCAGAACGGAAGCCCTCTGCGAGGGTCGCGATGTCCGCCATGAGGTCGTCCAGCTTGATGCCTTCCTCCGGTAGGTAGATGCGTTCGGCTCCGGTGGCCAATCCGCTGAGCAATGCCAGGTAACCGCAGTTGTGACCCATGACCTCGACAACGAATACTCGGCGGGTGGCAACCGCGGACTGCCGGATTTTATCGATGTCGGCCACAATGCTGTTCAGCGCCGTGTCACTGCCGATGCTCAATTCGGTGCCCGGGACGTCGTTGTTGATTGTCATCGGCATGCAGGCGATCGGAATGTCCAGGGCGGTGTACTGCTGCCGGTGGCGGTGCAGCTCGTGAGCGGCCTTGTAGCCGTCCCATCCGCCGGCCATCAGCAGACCGTCGATCCGGTAAGCGGCAACCTGTTCGGCGATCTGCGCGATAGCAGCCCCGCTCGGCACATACCTGTTGGTGCCGATCTCGGCACCGCCTTCAGACACCCACCCGCTGACGTCCATCCAGTGCATTTCCTGGACGTCGCCCTTGTGCAGTCCGCGGAATCCGTTGTTGACCGCGAGCACGGTGTAGCCACGGTCGAGGCCGAGCCGCACCGCTGCACGGACGGCGGTGTTCATCCCAGGTGCCAGTCCGCCGCCGTGTACTACGGCGATCCGGAATCTTCGCCGAGCCGCCGGTGTGGGCCGCGGCGCCGCCTGCTGAATGGTCTGCAGGATCTTGTACGACTGCCGAAAGCTACCGCCGCGCAGCAGCATTGCCCCGTCGAAGTCGCGCGCTCTGATGCGCTCGGCAACTGCCTGCGTCTGTGCCAGACACTCCATCAGCGGCGAGGTACAAACCCGGTTCCCTCGCAACCCGATCAGCTGTGGGGATGCGTGCGGGCTATCAGTGAATAGTTGTTCGACGGCAGCATGGCCGAGCAGCGTAGCCGTGAATCTGTCGAAGGCGCTCGGCGCGCCGCCGCGTTGCACGTGGCCGAGGATCGTGATCCTCGTGTCCTCGCCGAGTTCATCCTCGAGCAGTGTCCTGATCTGGTTGGCGGTGATCGGGTTGCCCTCCAGATCATGCGCACCCTCGGCGACGACGACCACGCTTTGCCGACGGCCGATGTCCCGGCCCGCTTTGACGTCTCGGCACATGCGCTGAGCCCAGTCCTTCCCAGGTGGCTGCTCGGGGATCAGCACCCAGTTGGCCGCGGTGGCGAGCGAAGACATCAGCGCGAGGTAGCCGCAATGGCGTCCCATGACTTCGACGACAAAGGTGCGTTGATGGCTGGACGCGGTGCTGTGCAAGGAATCCATGGCTTCGACGATCCGGTGCAACGCCGTATCCGCGCCGATCGTCATGTCGGTACCCGACATGTCGTTGTCGATGGAGCCGACGAGACCAACGAGGCGCAGGAACGGGTGTTCGCCGGCGAGTTCCTTTGCGATCTGTCCGGAGTCAACCAGTTCGGCGAGCAACTCCGACCACTCCTCGCGAAACACATTGGCGCCGGTGAGGCTACCGTCGCCGCCGATCACGACGAGCGCGTCGATGCCGCGCTCCACGATGTTGCGGGCAGCTGCTCGGCGGCCGTCGCGCGTCCTGAATCGTTTGGACCTGGCGGTGCCGATGGCTGTCCCGCCCTTGTGCAGGATGCCGTCGGCGTCGGCGGGTTCCATTCGCCGGATGAGATCACCGCCTTCGACTAGGCCGTGGTACCCCTCGTGAATCGCATACACGTCGATACCGCGGTGTGCGGCGGCGCGGATGACCGCACGCACGGCAGGGTTCATCCCTGCAGCGTCACCACCGCTGGTCAAAACTCCGATGCTGGATGGTGCGGACTGATTCTCAGACATGTCGGCGAGCCCGCCTTTCGTCTTGTTGGTCCGAATCCACCGCGTCACCAAGCCCGGCCGATCGACGGGAATTCACTAACCCGGGACGATGATCCCACTAGGACGGGGGAAGCGGGCACGTTTGCCGGGGCTGGCTTCAGCGGCCTTGGTTTGCGGGGTTTCCAGCATGTTCAGCTTGGCTAAGTAACGCCTCTCGAGCGCCGCCGCGATGGTAGGCTTCTCGACCGAGTGCCGGGAGCTCGCAGCTTGAGCGTGCAAATTCGTGTCACCCTACGGGCTTTGACTATCAGCAGCTTGCGGGCGGTGAGCCATGGCTTCGGATATCGCAATGATTCTCGATCGTCACGCTAGGCAGCGAACGGAATTAATCGACATACTTTGGGATGTCCAGCGCAGTTACGGCTACATTCCTGCTGACGCGGCGCAGACGATCGCAAGTTGGCTCGGGCTGGCTGCTGAGGACGTCCTCGAGACGGCGACTTTCTATCATTTCTTCCACACCACGCCGTCGGGCCGGTACCGGATCTATCTGTGCAACACCGTTATTGCCAGGATGCACGGCTACCAGATGGTGTACGAAGCCCTCGAACGAGAGACGGGAACACGATTCGGCGCACCGGGATCCGCCGATTTCGGGTTGTTCGAAACCGCCTGCATCGGGCTCAGTGACCACGAACCGGCGATGCTGATCGACGACGTGGTATTCACCGATCTGACGCCGGCGTCGGTCGCCGACATCATCTCGCGCTTAAAGCAGGGGCAGTCCCCGGCGGAAATCGCTAATCCCTCGCGATTGCCACGCAACGAGCTCGCATACGTCGACGCGCTGACAGGCACCACGGTGCACAGGCCGGGGCCGGTCTTCTTCGGCGGCGAAATCGACTACCGCGCGTTGCTGGACCGATGCCTGGCAATGGCCCCCCTCGACGTGATCATGACCATTAAGCATTCTGGTCTCCGCGGCCTCGGTGGCGCCGGTTTTCCCACCGGAATCAAATGGCTGTCCTGTCGCGAGGCCGACCGCCATCAGAAGTACGTCATCTGCAACGCCGACGAGGGCGAACCCGGCACGTTCAAGGACCGGATCTTGCTAACCCGTTTGCCCAAGCAGGTGTTCGTGGGCATGATCATCGCGGCCCACGCCGTTGGAGCCAGGCAGGGCATCGTCTACCTGCGCGCCGAGTATGCCTATCTCAGGCAGTATCTCGAAAAGCAATTGGCTGAGCTTCGCGAAGAAGGGTTGCTGGGCAACGGATTCGACATCCGCATCCAGTCGGGCGCCGGTTCATACGTCTGCGGTGATGAATCCGCTCTCATTGAGTCGTGTGAGGGCAAGCGAGGAACGCCACGGCTGAAACCGCCGTTCCCCGTCGAGCACGGATTCTTGGGCAAGCCGACAGTGGTCGACAACGTCGAGACGCTTGCCGCGGCGACCCGGATCATGGACCGGGGCGCCGACTGGTTTGCAGCGATGGGGACGTCAGAATCAAAAGGCACTAGGTTGCTCAGCGTCTCCGGGGATTGCGCCGCGCCGGGGATCTACGAAATCGAGTGGGGCATCAGCCTTGGTGAGGTACTCGAGATGGTTGGCGCCGAAGATCCCCGGGCCGTGCAGATCAGCGGCCCCGCCGGGGAGATGGTTTCGGCCAGCGCAGACGCCGACCGCAAGATCGCTTTCGAAGACATCTCCTGCGGCGGTTCGTTCATGGTCTTCAATGCGCAACGCGACCTTCTCGAGGTCGTCAGGGATTTCATGCAGTTCTTCGTCGACGAGTCCTGTGGTATCTGCGTTCCCTGCCGGGCCGGAAATGTGGTACTGCGCCAAAAGGTTGACCTTGTCCTCGCCGGCCGGGCCGACCAATCGGATCTCGACGACATGGTCCAATGGGGCGGCGTAATCGCGAAGACGAGCCGGTGTGGTCTGGGGACCACTTCCCCCAACCCGATCCTGACGACACTGGTGAAATTCCCCGAGATCTATTCGGATCGCCTCAACAAACGGGTCGGAGACCTGCTGCCGTCCTTCGATATCCGCGCGGCGCTGGGCGGTTATGAAAAGGCCATGGAGCAACTCGCTGTTCAGGAGTCGAGATGAGCATCCAGATCGAGATCGACGGAGTCGCCGTAACCACGGATGAAGGCCGAAATCTTGTCGATGTCGCTGGGCAGTCGGGTGTCTACGTTCCCACCCTGTGCTATCTGGAGGGAGAGTCGCCACTGGGAACCTGTCGCGCATGTTCGGTCAAGGTCAACGGCCGCGTGGTCCCTGCGTGCACTGTCAAAGTCGCCGACGGTATGCGCGTTGAGGTGGATGAACCGGAGACGACCGATATGCGCAAGGCGTTGGTCGAAATGCTGTTCGCCGAGGGCAATCACAACTGCCCCAGCTGCGAGAAAAGCGGTCGGTGCGCTCTGCAGGCTGTTGGCTATGAAGTGGGCATGGTGGTCTCCCGCTTCCCGTACCAGTTCCCCGAACGCGTAGCGGACCACGCGTCGGACAAGATTTGGCTGGAACGGGACCGATGTATCTTCTGTCAGCGCTGCGTCGAGTTCATTCGAGATCGCGCGACCGGCAAGAAGATCTTCAGCATCAGCGGGCGTGGCACCAACGCACGCATCGAAATCGACGTCGAGCTTGCCAACGCGATGCCGCCCGAACAGGTGAAAGAAGCGGTGGACATTTGTCCGGTCGGAACCATCATCGAAAAGCGGGTCGGCTATGACGATCCCATTGGCCAGCGGTTATACGACGTCGAATCGGTACGTGAACGGGTTCTCAACAGGGATGCCTAATGACCACGCCAAATACCAAATCGATTGCGTCACACGAGCTCCCGGCGACCCGGCTGGACCCGCAGTTGGCCGCCAAGCGCGCCGAGAAGATCAAGGTATCCATGATCAGCCTGTGCGGCTGCTGGGGATGCACGTTGTCCTTCCTCGACGTCGACGAGCGGCTGATCGCGCTGCTGGACAAGATCACGATTCTCCGTTGTTCGCTCACGGACGTGAAGCGGATCCCGGAACGCTGCGCGATCGGATTCATCGAGGGCGGGGTCGCCAATGAGGAGAACATCGAGACCCTCAAGCACTTTCGGGAGAACTGCGACATCCTCATCTCGGTCGGTGCGTGCGCGATTTGGGGTGGCGTCCCGGCGATGCGCAACATGGTCGACCTGAAGGACTGCCTATCGGAGGCCTACGTCAACTCACCCACCGCGGTTGCCGGTGCCGAGCCCGTCGTGCCATTCCACAAAGAGATCCCCATCCTGACCACCAAGGTCTATCCGTGCCATGAGGTGGTCAAGATGGACTACTTCATTCCCGGGTGCCCACCGTCGCCGGACGCCATTTTCAAGGTATTCGACGACCTGATCAACGGGCGTCCCGTCGATTTGCCCGTGTCGCTCAACCAGTTTGACTGACTCTGAGGGGCTCACATGACCACCACATTTGTCATCGATCCCATCACCCGCATCGAGGGACACGGAAAGGTCACCGTCGAAGTCGACGACGACCACAACGTGATCGACGCCAAGCTGCACGTCGTCGAGTTCCGCGGGTACGAGAAGTTCATCCAGGGGCATCCGTTCTGGGAGGCCCCAATACTGATGCAGCGCATCTGCGGCATCTGCTTCGTCAGCCATCACCTCGCCGGCGCCAAGGCGCTCGATGACCTCATCGGGGTCGGTCCCACGTCGGGTGTGCAGCTGACGCCGACTGCCGTGAAGATGCGCCGGATCGGCCATTACGCGCAGATGCTGCAATCACATGTCACCGCCTACTTCTACCTTGTGCTTCCGGAGATGCTGTTCGGTATCGGCGCGCCACCCGAACAGCGCAATGTCCTCGGACTGATCGAGGCCAATCCCGAGCTGGTCAAGCGAGTGGTGATGCTGCGCAAATGGGGTCAGGAGATCCTCGTGGCGGTCTTCGGCAAACGGATGCACGGTATCTCGTCCATACCCGGCGGCGTGAACAAGAGCCTGACCGCCGCCGACGTCGACCGATTCCTTCACGGTGCCGATGGACTGCTGTCCGTCGATCGCGTAATCGAGGACGCGCAGTTGGGTCTGGAACTCTTCTACGACTTCCACAAAAAGCACCGCGCCGAGGTAGACGGTTTCGCCAATGTGCACGCGCTCAACATGTGCCTCGTCGACGAAGACGGCAATGCGGACTACTACGACGGCAGGCTGAGAGTCGTCGACGACGACAAGAACGTCGTCCAACAGTTCGATTACCACGATTATCTCGCCCACTTCTCGGAGGGTGTCGAAAAGTGGAGCTACATGAAGTTTCCGTTCCTCACCGACCTCGGCCGTGACGCGGGTTCGGTACGGGTCGGTCCGCTCGCCCGGATGAATGTCACGCACACCCTGTCCAGCCCGCTCGCCGCCGCGGCGCTGGAGAAGTTCCATGCGTATACCGGCGGGCGCGCGAACAACATGACGCTGCACACGAATTGGGCCCGAACGATCGAGATCATCCACGCCGCAGAGGTCGTCAGAGACTTGCTTTTGGATCCGGACATTCAGAAGGACGACTTGGTGGTCACTCCGAGCGACGATGCCTGGACCGGCGAAGGAGTCGGGGTAGTAGAGGCGCCGCGGGGCAGCCTGCTGCACCATTACCGCGCCGATCGCGAAGGAAATGTGACGTTCGCCAATCTCATCGTCGCCACGACCCAGAACAACGAGGTGCTCAACCGAACGATACGCAGTGTGGCGGAAGACTATTTGGGCGGCCAGGCGGAGATCACCGAAGGCATGATGAACGCCATCGAAGTGGGCATCCGAGCCTACGATCCCTGCTTGAGTTGTGCCACACATGCTTTGGGACAGATGCCGCTGCTGGTTAGGGTGGTTGACCCAGTGGGTCGGGTGATCAGTGAGCGCGTGCGCTGAGCCGGCATTTCCCACGTTCGAGTTCTTCAGCCAGCCGTCATCGCTGATCTACGGCATCGGCAATGTCGGACGACGGGATGACGGACTGGGCTGGGCCTTCATCGACCGACTCGAGGCTCGCCAGCCGCCGCCGCGCGCAGTTCTGCACCGCAACTATCAGCTCAACTTCGAAGACGCCGATCTGATAAGGGGATTCGCACGGGTCCTGTTTGTCGACGCGACGAAGGATCCGAGCGTCTCGTCGTTCTCGCTGACCCGCCCGGAACCGAAGCTGGATTTCAGTTTCACCTCGCATGCAATCTCGGTTCCTTCGATCCTTGCGACCGCCAAGCAGTGCTTTGGGTACCTTCCCGAGGTCTACCTATTGGCGATCCGCGGCTACCAGTGGCAATTGCAGATGGGGCTGACCGAGCCGGCGGAGCAGAACCTCGGCGATTCGCTGAAATTCGTGTCGGGTTCCAGATCGAGCGCCGATGAATGATCAGCAACCAAAGAGACACAAGGAGAAAGACATGGCGGTTCGAGTAGGCATCAATGGCTTCGGTCGAATCGGACGCTGCTTCTATCGGGCGCTCGAGGCGCAGAAGGCGCAAGGTAACGGGACAGCCATCGAGGTGGTCGCCGTGAATGACCTCACCGACAACGCGGCGCTGGCGCATCTGCTGAAGTTCGACTCGGTCCTCGGCCGGTTGCCGCAAGATGTCACGGTCGAGGGCGACGACACGATCGTCGTCGGCAGCAACAAGTTCAAAGCCCTCGAGGTCAAGGACGGGCCGGCCGCGATGCCGTGGGGCGACCTCGGCGTGGACATCGTCCTCGAATCCACCGGCAGGTTCAACGACGGCGGCCAGGCCAAGGGTCACCTCGCAGCGGGCGCGAGGAAGGTCATCTTCTCCGCCCCGGCCAAGAATGAAGACCTGACCGTCGTGCTCGGGGTCAACGAGGACCAGTACGACGGCAGCCAGAACCTGATCAGCAATGCCTCGTGCACCACGAACTGCCTTGCGCCGGTTGCCAAGGTGCTCAATGACGAGTTCGGAATCGTCAGTGGCCTGATGACCACCATCCACGCTTATACGGGGGACCAGAACCTGCAGGATGGCCCGCACCGGGATCTGCGCCGCGCCCGCGCTGCCGCGCTGAACATCGTCCCAACCTCGACCGGCGCGGCAAAGGCCATCGGCTTGGTGCTGCCGGAGTTGAAGGGCAAGCTCGACGGCTACGCGTTGCGGGTGCCCGTGGCTACCGGCTCAGTCGTCGACCTGACCGTCGAGATGTCGAAGTCGGCGAGCGCCGAAGACATCAACGGCGCGTTCAAGGCCGCCGCCGCAGGCAAGCTGAAGGGCATCCTGAGGTACTACGACGCGCCGATCGTTTCCTCGGACATCATCGCCGACCCGCACTCTTCGATCTTCGACTCGGGCCTGACCAAGGTGAGCGGCACCCAAGCCAAGGTCGTGTCGTGGTATGACAATGAGTTTGGCTACTCGGCACGGCTCGTTGACCTCATCGCGCTGGTCGGAAAATCGCTTTAGCGATTACCTCCCGAATCTCGACGACCTTCTGACGGAAGGCGTCTGTGGGCGTTTCGCCGCGACCCGACGAGCCCAAACGTGTGCAACCGTCGCGGGATACCAACCTGAAAAGGGGAACCTCGCGGGCTTGAATCGGAGAAATCCACTGCAGAAGGCCGCGTCCGCACGCGTCTCCCCTGAGGTTTGGGCCTCGTGTGGGCCACACGCTGGCTAACATGAGCGAGATTGATCCACGTGTGGATGCGTCGCTGTTGAACTGGAGCGATCTTGGCGTGAGCGGGCTTTTGCCGACGGGCACGGTGACGCTGCTTCTGGCCGACGTCGAGAACTCGACGCGGCTATGGGAAACGCAGCCCGAGCAGATGACGGCGGCGTTCGCACGGCTGGATCACGCACTGTCGGATCTGCTCGCCGCTCATGGCGGGGTGCGGCCGGTGGAGCAGGGCGAGGGCGACAGCTTTGTCGTGGCATTCGCGCGGGCCAGCGACGCGGTGGCGTGTGCGCTTGGATTGCAGCGGGCGCCGTTGGCCCCGATCAGCTTGCGGATCGGTGTGCACACAGGCGAGGTGCAGCTGCGCGATGAGGGCAATTACATCGGCTCCACCATCAATCGGACGGCGCGGATTCGGGATTTGGCCCATGGCGGGCAGACAGTGTTGTCCGGAGCGACCGAGGCATTGGTTATTGATGTGCTGCCGGCCGACGCGTGGTTGACCGACCTGGGCTCTCACGAGCTGCGTGGTGTGCCCCGCCCGGAACGGGTGGTGCAACTGTGTCATCCCGATCTCCGCACCGACTTCCCAGCTTTGCGTACGCTGAAAAGCGTTGCCGTGCATAATCTTCCATCGCAATTCGCCAGCTTTGTCGGCCGCGGCTCACAGATGGCAGAGGTGCGCAAGCTTTTGACGGAGGACCGGCTTGTCACCTTGACCGGCGCGGGCGGGGTGGGGAAGACGCGCCTAGCGGGAGAAGTAGCGAGCCAGTTGGCGGGCGAATACGCCGATGGTGTGTGGTATGTGGACCTGGCGCCGATCACTGATCCTGACGTGGTGCCGGTGGTGGTGGCGCGTGCGCTGGGCCTGCCCGACCAACCCGGCCGCTCGATGATGGACACGCTGCTGCGGTTCGTTCGCGACCGTCAGTTGCTGGTAGTGCTAGACAATTGCGAGCACCTGCTCGACGCGTGCGCCGAGTTGGTTGTCGCTGTGTTGGGTGCGGCGCCGGGGCTGAGTGTGCTGGCCACGAGCCGTGAGCCGATCGGTCTGAGTGGCGAGGCGATGTGGCGGGTGCCGTCGCTGTCGGTGGCCGATGAAGCGATCGAGTTGTTCGCCGACCGGGCTCACCATGCCCGGCCGGATTTCGCCGTCGCAGACGACAACGTCAGCGTGGTCGCCGAAATCTGCCGGCGCCTCGACGGCATACCGCTGGCCATCGAACTGGCGGCGGCGCGGGTGCGGGCGTTGTCGTTGGCCGAGATCCTGGACAGCCTGCATGACCGGTTTCGGCTGTTGACCGGGGGCGCGCGCACGGCGGTGCGCCGCCAGCAGACCCTGCGCGCTTCCGTCGACTGGTCGCATGCGTTGCTCACCGACACCGAACGCATTCTGTTTCGCCGGCTGGCGGCGTTTTTGGGCGGCTTCGATCTTGAGGCGGCCCAAGCGGTGGCCGGTGCCGACGGGCTTGCGCCCTACCAGGTCCTCGATCAGGTCACCTTGCTGGTCGACAAATCCTTGGTCGTCGCCGAAAACAGCAGGGGCCGAACGCGATACCGGTTGCTGGAAACGGTGCGCCAGTACGCGCTGGAAAAGCTCGCGGAGTCCAGTGAGGCCGACACCGTGCGGTCGCGTCACCGCGATTTCTACACGGCGCTTGCGGCCCTGCTCGACGCGCCGCCAGACCGTGATTATGAGCAGCGCATCGAACAGGCCGAAACCGAGATCGACAACCTGCGCGCCGCCTTCGGGTGGAGCCGCGAAAATTCCGACGTCGAGCTCGCGCTATCGCTGGCCTCGTCGCTGCAGCCGCTGTGGAGCACGCGCGGCCGCGTCCGGGAAGGGCTGGTCTGGTTCGACGCCGCCCTGGCCGACCTCGACGTGCAACACCCCGGGGTGGCGCCCGCGGTCCGTGCGCGGGCGTTCGCCGACAGGGCCGGGCTCGCTATCCGGATGGGCGCCGCCGACAGCCTGGATCAGGCCGAGCAGGCCCTGGCGATTGCGCGCGAGGTCGATCAGCCGGCCCTGCTGGCGCGGGCGCTGACCGCTTGCGGTTCGATCGCCGCTTTCCTAACGCGTTTCGAGCCGGCCCGGGCGTACTTCGCCGAGGCTATCGGCTTGGCCCGCGCCTTGGATGATCGGTGGCGGCTCGGCCAGATCCTCGCCCACCAGGCGATGGCAGCGAGCGTCGCCGGTGACCCGATCGCGACGCGCGCCGCCGCCGAAGAGGGACGCGACCTGGCCGAGGCGATCGGTGATCGGTTCGCCTCGCGCTATTGCCGCTGGTGCCTCGGAGTGGCACAGGGATATCTGGGTGATCTGGTCGGAGCCGCCGCACAATTCGCCGAGCTGGTGGCAGAGGCTCAGGCAGCTCACGATGGGGTCCTTAAGAATGCCAGCCTCGCGTACCACAGTGTCACCCTGGCGTGCCAGGGTCACGCGGCTGCGGCCCGGGCCGCCGCCGACGCGGCCATCGAGGCCGCCGCGGAACTGGGTGGGCTCTACGCGGGCACCGGCTACGCGGCGTTGGCTATCGCGGCTCTGGCCGCCGGTGATGCGGCGACGCTGCGCGACGCGACCCAGGCCATGCCGCACCTGAGTGCCCTGGCCCAGACGGCGGCGATACAGCGAGAACTCAGTGCGCAGGCCGCACTGGCGGGCGGGGATCTGCTCGCGGCCCGCCGCGGGGCCGACGAAGCGGTCACAACCTCGACCGGCTTCTACCTGTCGATTTCGCACTTGACGCGCGCCCGCGTGGCGATCGCGCAAGGAGAGCCGGAACAAAGCGAACGCGACGCCCACGACGCGCTCGCGCGCGCCGCCGAAGTTGAGGCATACCTGTTCATTCCAGACATCCTGGAGCTATTGGGCACTTTGGCCGGCGGCGCCGGCAGTCACCGCGAAGCCACACGCGTCTTCGGCGCGGCACAGGCCATCCGGGAACGCAGGGGAGCGGTCCGGTTCAAGATGTATGACGACGACAACCACGCCGCGGTGGCGGCGCTGCGAGACGCGATGGGCGAGAAGGACTTTGAATCCGCCTGGGCCGAGGGCGCCGCCCTGTCCACCGAGGAAGCGATCGCCTACGCGCAGCGCGGCCGCGGGGAACGCAAACGCCCTGCCAGCGGATGGGCCTCGCTCACGCCGTCCGAGCGGGACATCGTGCGACTGGTCAGCGAAGGGTTGGGCAATAACGACATCGCTACAAGGCTTTTCGTCTCACCGCGTACCGTGCAAACCCACCTCACCCACGTCTACGCCAAGCTCGGGCTCACCTCTCGCGTGCAGCTCGTCCAGGAAGCAGCCCGGCACGCCTGAACCTCACCGCGACAGAGGCGCGTTCAGTGTCCTGGATCGAATTCGAGCGGCACACTGATCGGGCCGATGATTCCGGTCATCGCCTTCCACGGCGCGGGTTGGGTGCGGCGCGGGTTGGGCATGCGCTGGGTGATGATGCGCAGCGCTTCGGTGAGCTCGATTCGGGCCAGATGGGTGCCCAGGCAGTAGTGTGCGCCGCCGCCGAATGTGAGCACGGCCGGTGGATCGTCGCGGGTGATGTCGAGCTGATCGGGATCGCGGTAGACGGCGGGGTCGCGGTTGGCCGAGGCGGTGTTGGCCCCCACGGTGGTGCCTGCCGGAATGGTGACGCCGGCGAGCTCGACGTCTTCGGCGGCCTTGCGGCCGACGGCGAAAATGATTGGGCAGTAACGCATCAGCTCATGAACGGCGTTGGGCGCCAGTTCGGGATGCGCCGCGAGCAGCGCCCACTGGTCGGGGTGATCGGCCAGGACTTGCACCGCGGCGGCCAGCTGGTTCCGGGTGGTGTCGGTGCCGGCGCCCAGCAGGGTGGCGGCCAGCATGAGCAGCTCGTCGTGGGTGAGGCGGTCGCCGTCGTCTTCGGCGCGGATCAGATCCGAGATCACGTCGTCGGTGAGGGTGTGGCGCCGGCGGGCAATCATGTCTTCCAGGTAGGCGTCGAGTTGGTCCCACGCTGCCAGGATCGCCGGGCCGTCCTGGGCGATGTTCCAGTCGAACAGCTTCTTGATGACGTCGGCCCAGGCGGAGAACATCGGCCAATCGTCGCGGGGTGCGCCCAGCAGCGCGCAGATGATCGGGGTGGGGTAGCGGCGAGCGACGTCGGTGACCACGTCGCAGCGCCCGACTCGGGTGAGTGGGTCTACCAGTTCGGTGATGACCTCGATGGCCAGTGTGCGCAGCCGTTCGGCGCCGCGCGGTGCGAACGCCTTGCAGACCAGCCGACGCAGCCGATGGTGCGCCTCGCCGTCGAGGCTGAGGATGTTGGCGATAGCCCGGTCCCACAGCGCACCGGAGGTGACGCCCTGCAGATCCAGCCCCAGGCCGCGCGCGGTGATGAAGCGGGGGTCGCGCAGCACGGTGCGCACCAGCTCGTAGGTCAATACTTCCGGTGCATAGGGTCCCATCGCGATCGGCGCCTGCTGGCGGGCCGCGGCGATGATGCGGTGAGCCTCGAACGGGTCGTGCAAGTCCAAGTAGTCAACCGATGGCAGCCCGGCGTCAAAAACAGTTGGAACACTGCTGGTGGGGGCGGTGTCGACGGTCATGGTGGCCTCCGTGGGTCGGGTTCCACTCGACTATCCGACGTCTGCAGGCCCGGACCATCCGCCGCAGCGCGTAGATTCGCGCGCTTGGGGTCGTAAATGCGGCGGCGGTGTCCGCCGATGCGCTGAATGGTTTGCCCCGAACGAGTTGCCGCCCACGGAAAGGGCGCGGTGCACGGCTGTTCAGGGTCGTGTCTGTCGCGCCGGGATGGCATAGATGCGCTGTAAGAGCTGGGCTAGATACGCGTTTCCGCTGATGTTTTGGGGCTCCGAGTGCCCGCATGCTGACTAGCATGAGCGAGATTGATCCACGCGTGGATACGCCGTTGTTGAACTGGAGCGAGCTTGGCGTGAGCGGGCTTTTGCCGACGGGCACGGTGACGCTGCTTCTGGCCGACGTCGAGGGCTCGACACGGCTGTGGGAAACGCAGCCCGAGCAGATGACGGCGGCGTTCGCACGGCTGGATCACGCACTGTCGGATCTGATCGCTGCTCATGGCGGGGTGCGGCCGGTGGAGCAGGGCGAGGGCGACAGCTTTGTCGTGGCATTCGCGCGGGCCAGCGACGCGGTGGCGTGTGCGCTTGGATTGCAGCGGGCGCCGTTGGCCCCGATCAGCTTGCGGATCGGCGTGCACACAGGCGAGGTGCAGCTGCGCGATGAGGGCAATTACATCGGCTCCACCATCAACCGGACGTCGCGGATTCGGGATCTGGCCCATGGCGGCCAGACCGTGCTATCGGGCACGACCGAGGCATTGGTTGTTGATATGCTGCCGGCCGACGCGTGGCTGACCGATCTGGGCTCTCACCAGCTGCGTGGTGTTGCCCGTCCGGAACGGGTGGTGCAGCTGTGTCATCCCGATCTCCGCAACGACTTCCCAGCTTTGCGTACGCTGAAAAGCGTTGCCGTGCATAATCTTCCGGCGCAGTTTACCAGCTTTGTCGGCCGCGGCGCACAGATGGCAGAGGTGCGCCAGCTGTTGGCGGAGGACAGGTTGGTCACCCTGACCGGAGCCGGCGGGGTAGGCAAGACGCGCCTCGCCGTACAAGTCGCGAGTCAGATGGCGGGCGAATTCGCTGACGGTGTCTGGTATGTGGACCTTGCGCCGATCACCGATCCTGATGTGGTGCCGGTAGCGGCGGCGCGCGCACTGGGCCTACCCGACCAACCCGGCCGCTCGACGACGGACACGCTCCTGCGGTTCGTCCGCGACGGGCAAAGGCTGGTGGTGCTGGACAACTGCGAGCATCTGCTCGACGCATGCGGCGATCTGGTTGTCGCACTGTGCGGTGCGGCCCCGGGGCTGACCGTCCTTGCGACGAGCCGTGAGCCGATCGGTCTGAGTGGCGAGGCAATATTGCGGGTGCCGTCGCTGTCGGTGGCCGATGAAGCTATCGAGTTGTTCGCCGACCGTGCGCGCCTGGCCCAGCCCGGCTTCGCCATCACGAAAGACAATGCCGATGTGGTGGCCGAGATCTGCCGGCGCCTCGATGGGATACCGCTGGCCATCGAACTGGCCGCGGCGCGGGTGCGTGCCTTGTCGTTGGTCGAGATCCTTAGTGGCCTGCGTGACCGGTTCCGGTTGTTGACGGGTGGTTCCCGCACTGCAGTGCGTCGCCAGCAGACGTTGCGCGCCTCGGTGGATTGGTCGCACGCGTTGCTGACCGAAACTGAACGCATCTTGTTTCGTCGACTGGCGGTGTTTCTGGGCGGATTCGACCTCGACGCTGCCCAGACGGTCGTCGGCTCCGGCGCGGTGGAGCGCTATCAGGTCCTCGATCAGCTCGCCCTGCTGGTCGACAAATCGCTCGTCGTCGCCGAAAACACCGGCGCTGCAACGCGGTACCGACTGCTCGAAACTATCCGCCAGTACGCGCTGGAGAAACTCGGCGAGTCCGGCGAGGCCGATGCCGTGCGCTCGCGCCACCGCGATCATTACACCGCACTGGCGGCGCAGCTCGACGCGCCTGCGGGCCGTGACTATGAGCAGCGCCTCGAGCAGGCCGAGACCGAGATCGACAACCTGCGCGCCGCGTTCGTGTGGAGCCGCGAAAACTCCGACATCGAAGCCGCATTGGCGCTGTCGTCGTCGCTGCAGCCGGTCTGGGGCAGGCGGGGCCGCGTTCAGGAGGGGCTGTCCTGGTTTGACGCCGCCCTCGCCGAGGCGATCGCACACGATGTCCAGGCCAAGGTGCGGGCCCGGGCGCTCGCCGACCAGGCCCTGCTCAGCATGGTCAGCAAGTGGGTCGACGCCGCCGCCGACCTGGATCAAGCTCAACAGGCGCTGGTAATCGCGCGCGAGCTCGATGACCCGGCCCTGCTCGGCCAGGTGCTGACTGCCTGCTGTCAAATCGCCGTCTTCGCCAATCCAGAGGTTGCCCGGCCGTACTTCGCTGAGGCTATCGGCCTCGCGCGGACCTTGGACGACCGATGGAGCCTCAGCCAGCTCCTCGGGTGGCAGGCGCTCGCAGCGGCGGTCGTGGTGGGTAATCCGATCGTGGCGCGCGCGGCCGCCGAAGAAGGACGCGACCTCGCCGACGCGATCGGCGACCGGTGGACCTCGCGCCAGTGCCGCTTCTGCCTCGCAACTGCGCAGCTAGCCCAGGGCGATCCGGAGGGAGCTGCCGCACAATTCGCTGACCTGGTCGTCGAGGCCGAAGCCGCTCACGATGTTGTTCGGAGGGTGCACAGCATCGCGTACCGGGGCCTCGCGCTCGCTTGGCAGGGCGACACGAAAGCGGCCCGCACCGCGGCCGACGCGGCCATCGAAGCCGCGTCCGAGCTGGGTGGGATTACCACGGGCCCCAGCTACTCGGCGTTAGCTCTCGCGGCCCTGGCCGCCGGTGACATCGCGACGGCACGGCATGCGACCGAGGCGACCTGGCAAGACGTGAGTGACCAGTCCGCGTCCGTCGCGGCGATGGGACGCGCCTACTATGCGCAAGCCGCGCTGGCGGGTGGGGATCTGATCGTGGCCCGCCGCTGGGCCGACCACGCCGTTACGACCACGGCGGGCCTGCATCTGGTGATGGCGCTGACGACGCGCGCCCGAGTGGCGATCGCGCAGGGCGAGCCGGAGCAGGCCGAGCGCGATGCCCACGACGCCCTCGCGATCGCCGCCAGCGTGCAAGCGTATTTGGGCATTTCCGACACTCTCGAGTGCCTTGCCGCTCTGGCCGGTGAAGCCGCTAGTCACCGCGAAGCGGCCCGGCTCTTCGGCGCGGCACACGGCCTCCGGCAGGGTATGGGCATCGCCCGGTTCAAGGTCTGGGACCGCGACTACGAGGCATCGGTGGCGGCGGTTCGAAATGCCATGGGCAACCAAGACTTTGACACCGCATGGGCCGAGGGCGCCGCCCTGTCCATCGACGAGGCGATCGCCTACGCGCAACGTGGCCGAGGCGAACGCAAACGGCCGGCAAGCGGCTGGGCCTCGCTCACCCCCACAGAGCGCGACGTGGTGCGGCTGGTCAGCGATGGGCTGGGCAATAACGACATCGCCACAAGGCTTTTCGTCTCACCGCGCACCGTGCAAACCCACCTCACCCACGTCTACGCCAAACTCGGCCTGACCTCGCGCGTGCAGCTTGCCCAGGAAGCAGCCCTGCACGCCTGAAGGTCACCACAAGGGACGGGCTTAAAGTCTTTCCATTTCCCGTGACATGCGGCCGCGCTCGATGTACGCGGCGCTACGCGCGTAGTGGGGACGGGGCGGTGGCGGGCGCAAGGCGTCGGCGACGACCCGAAGCGCGCCGCTCATTCGGGCGGTGATCGAGACATAGGTGGACCGTGGCCGCACGGCTGCTGCGGTCGCGAACATCACCTGTTGTTCGGTGACCAGAACCGGCGGCTGTGGCTCGGCTACGGTCGGTTGGGTGCCGGTGACGGCATCCGGGGTTGCCTTTTTGGTCAGTGTTGAATTCGACATTTCTGATCGCCTCCACACTTTGTGGGCTGTGCTGATGCATGGAAGCTTCGTCGGGTGTCCATCGGTTAGCACGCGTAGTCGACTACTCGACTTGACGCTTTTATCTACTCGACTACACAGTGGCGGGATTGCGTGACCGCGACACCCGGCCGGCGAGGAGCGCGATCAGCATTCCCGCGACCCCACCGGCCGTTGCCACTACGGACGACCCGGACAGCAAGAAATAGCCGAAGGCGACCCCGCCGGACAGCAAGACCGCGCGTATCGGTGTCCAGTCGGCCGTCGCAGGCAGTCGGAAGGACAAGCCGATGCCGAGCAGCAGCGCCAAGATGTGTCCGACGGCGGTGAAGTTGAAGTCCGCGACCGACGCCGCGGTCACTGCGATTCCGAGCCACCAGCCAGCCCAGGCCGTCCGCCAGCGCGACGGTATCGATGCCGTCAGCGCGCCCAGAACACCAACCGCGCCGTAACTCATCCCCACGTCGGTGGCGCGCGCAACGGAGAACGGCAGCCACCCCGCCTCAAGCGCGACGACCAGCCCGGCCGCGACGATCAACGTGGCACCGATGTGACCGACCGCGAATGCTATGACCAAACCCTTACCGCGCCAGATCAATTCACCCAAAGCCAGCAAGCACACCAACCCCGGCAGCCAGGCATAGACTTCGCCGCCGTCGTCGACGAACGCGCTGCCGACCAGCGTGCTGAGGCGGCCGTGCGACAGATTGTGCAAGTTGGTGCTCATGCGACTCACCACGACTTCGCGTGTGTGCTGACCAAGCGCCGTCAGCCAGAGGGAGACCGCGACCAGGACGATGGCGTACGCCGCCGTGATACGCACCGACGCCGCCCCGGACAACGTCCGCGCGGCCACCGCCGTCCAACGGTCGGTTTGGCCGCGCAGCTCGAGCAGCGCCATACATCCACGGTGCAGGTACAAGGCGGGATCGGCCACCTTGTTAACGCATCCTTCACACCCGTGTGACTAATCTTCACGCATTCAGCACGCCGGGCCCGGGCACCGTGACGCCCGCCACGACTAACTGACGTAGTTGGTCGGGATGAACGGGACGTCGTCGGGTGCCGCGCGCCGGGCCGCCAACAGCGCCCTCGCGGCGTCCCCGATCGGAATCCGCAGTGGCAGTTGCGGTTTCTCGGCGGCGTCGGCGACCTCCTCGGCGACCTGCTCCGGTGTAATGATCCCGGCGCGCTGCCCGCCGTTCCTCAGGATTGCGTTGTAGGGGTCGTCGGGCAGGGTGTAGGTGGTCACGTTGTCGAGGGCGCCGGAGCTCACGGCGCCCGGTTCCAGCAAGGCGGCCTGGACGCCGTAGGGCGCAACCTCGATGGCAAGGGCTTCGACGATTGCTTCCAGCGCCCATTTCGTCGCCGCATACGCCGCATTGGGCGGCAGCACGACGCGTCCCATGACGCTGGACATGAACATCAGCTTCCCTTCGCCGCGGGCGCGCATCTGCGGCAGCACCGCCTGGGCGAGCCGGATGGCGCCGACGGTGTTGAGGTCCAGCAGTCGCTGCAGTTCCGCCGGCGGCGTGGCTTCGACGGCGGCATAGAAGGTGACGCCGGCGTTGGCGATCAAGATGTCGATGTCGCCGGCGGCCGCGACGGCTGCGGAGACGCTGGCATCGGCGGTGACGTCCAGGGCGAGCCGTTGACTGACGTTCAGGTCGGCCAGCGCGCGTGGATCGCGTGCGGTGGCCACAACGCGATGCCCGCGACGGGCGAACTCGATGGCGATGGCGCGGCCGATGCCTCGGCTGGCTCCGGTGATCAGTACGGATGACATCGCGTTGCGCTCCTTACGACGCGGCAAAGTGCGACAGGTTTTGCCGGACGAAGTCGGTGAAGGGGGTCGGGGGACGGTTGAGCATCGTGGTCAGCGCGTGCGGGTCGGGTGCGATGATCGGCTCCGCGCGTTTCGACAGCGCCGCGCCGATCGTTGAGATGTGTTGTGCCATAGCCGTATTGATTGGCGACGTGGGGTCGGACTCGCCGGCGATCTCCAATTCCCTCCGCCACGTGGCCGCGGGGATGTCCTCGTAGCGGACGGGCC
>Ga0306921_10001937_pt1 | contig 20476 bp, 18 predicted proteins | sample sta12Cox44000080_FD_203760 | JGI IMG/M metagenome (GOLD analysis project Ga0306921, IMG submission 203760) | Lab enrichment of tropical soil microbial communities from Luquillo Experimental Forest, Puerto Rico - statoxic.12C.oxic.44.000.080 (v2)... | ecosystem: Environmental > Terrestrial >... | reverse complement strand
CACCATTGCGCCCGAACAGTGCCATCGCGACTGCCGTTCCGATCAACGTCGACCTACTGATTCTCATGACTTGCCCACCCCCGCGTTATGGTCTGCAATTGCCGCGTCATGTCGTCTCGACAAACTCCCCTGGAGACTCTCTCAGAGGATGTCCCGTCACGTGGGACCAGTTAAGGTCCAATATAGTACCAATTGAATGAAAATAACAACTAAAGTAATACCATTGATATCGCCATGGTCTTTTCGCAGTATATTCAGCATGTTATCTTACAGCTAGTGGCTCAAGTGCAACTAATTGGTATTTTAGTGGTAATGTCAAGGTTGGTCTGATGTAACGGAGGCGAGCTGGTGGCGGCACTGTCACAAAGCGTTGGCAAACTCGATGGGGCGAGCCGTTTACCGCTCTACCAGCAGTTGCAGCGCGCGCTGCGACAGGCGATCGAGACGCGGGTGTTAGGTCCGGACGATGCACTTCCGCCCGAACGTGATCTCGCCACGCAATTCAACGTCTCACGCATCACGGTGCGCAAAGCCATTGATGGGCTGGTCAGCGAGGGCCTGCTGGTGCGTCGCCAGGGCTCGGGGACCTTCGTGCGCGCGCGCGTGGAGAAAAACTTCTCCAAGCTGACTTCTTTCTCCGAGGACATGCGTGCACGCGGACGCAATCCGCGCAGCGTCTGGCTGCGCAGATCCGCCGGCACGGTCACCCCGGAAGAAGCGCTCACCCTGCGCGCAAGCCCGGGCACGCCGGTGTACCGCTTTCACCGCATCCGCTTCGCGGACGATGTGCCCATGTCACTCGAGTACGCCACCATTCTCGCTTCCTGTCTGCCCTCGCTCGATGCCGTCGAGTCCTCGCTGTACGTCGCGCTCGAGCGGGTCGGCAACCGCCCGGTGCGCGCACTGCAGCGGTTGCGTGCCGTGCTATTTACCGCGGAGCAGGCGGAGCTGCTGCAGGCCCAGGAGAAGGACCCTGGGTTGCTGGTCGAGCGGCTTGGGTTTCTCAGCGATGGACGCACCGCGGAGTTCACCCAATCCTATTACCGTGGCGACATCTATGATTTTGTCGCGGAGCTCAGCATCTCGACATGAGCGCACCCACCGAAGCGACCTGGATGTTCCGCGAGGCCGCGCAGGCGCCCGAGGTGGTGCGCGCGCAGCTGGAGGCAAATGCTGCGCAGGTAGCAGGCCTCGCCGAGCGTCTGCGCCGCGCACCGCCGCGCGCCGTGGTCACCTGCGCGCGCGGCAGTTCCGATCATGCGGCCACTTTCGCGCGTTATCTGATCGAGACGCGGCTTGGCATCCTCACCTCCTCCGCGGCTCCGTCGGTGAGCTCGGTGTACGAGACCGCGCCAGATCTTGGCGGCACCCTGCTGCTCGCCATCTCGCAGTCAGGTGCGAGCCCCGATCTGCTCGCGATGGTGAAACGTGCACGCCAAGCCGGCGCGTGCATCGTGGCGCTGGTCAATGCCGAGCGCTCGCCCCTGGCGCAGCTTGCCGATGAGCTCCTACCGCTGCATGCCGGCCCGGAGCGAGCCGTCGCCGCGACCAAGTCGTACCTCGCATCGCTCGCCGCCATCGTGCACCTGGTCGCGGAGTGGTCGAGCGATGCGCCGCTGGCTGCCGCACTCAAGCATTCGCCGCAGCAGCTCGCGCGCGCCTGGCAGTTCGATTGGAACGCCGCCGTGGCGCGGCTCACCCCAGTCAACAACCTGTATGTGGTCGCGCGTGGCCTCGGCCTCGGCATCGCGCAGGAAGCGGCGCTCAAGTTGAAAGAAACCTGCGGGCTGCACGCCGAAGCAGTGAGCGCCGCGGAGCTGCGTCACGGGCCGATGGCGCTGGTGGGCGCAGGTTTCCCGCTGCTCATGTTCACGCAAAACGATGAGAGCCGCGTGGGCGTCGCGCAGCTCGCCGAAGAGCTTGGAGCGCGGGGCGCTGATGTGCTGCTTGCCGGTGCGCACGCTGCGCACACGACCGAACTGCCGACCGAAGGAGCGCACCCGGTCATCGAGCCGCTGCTGTTTGCGCAGAGTTTCTACCGCATGGCAAACGCATTGGCACTGGCACGCGGGCTCAATCCCGATGCGCCACCGCACTTGCGCAAAGTGACCGAGACAATCTGATGGCGCTCGCACTCATCAACGGGCGGGTGCTGCGCGGAGAGAAGTTCGTGCGCAACCAGTGTGTGCTGATCGAGGACACGCGCATCCTGGATGTGCTGCCGGCCGATGACGCGAGGTGCCGCGCAGCTCAGCCCCACGACCTCGGCGGCGGATTGCTGCTGCCGGGATTCATCGACCTGCAGGTGAACGGTGGTGGTGGCGTGCTGTTCAACGACGCACCCACCCTGGAGGCGATCCGCACCATCGGCGCCGCCCACCGCCAATTTGGCACCACCGGCTTCCTGCCGACGCTGATCAGCGCCGACCTCGACATCGTCGCGCGCGCCATCGCGGCAGTGCGTGGTGCCATCGCGGCGGGCGTTCCCGGTGTCCTCGGCATCCATATCGAGGGGCCATTCCTCAATGTCGCCCGTAAGGGAGTGCACGACCCGGCGAAGCTGCGTGAGCTCGATCCGAGCGCACTCGGGCTCCTCACATCACTCCAGGGCGCCCGGACACTGGTGACCCTAGCCCCCGAAATGACTACGCCGCAGCTCATCGAGCGGCTGGTAGCGGCAGGGGTGGTAGTGTCCGCGGGACATACCAATGCGAGCTATGCGGAGATCCGTGTGGCGCTCGCGCACGGCCTCACCGGCTTCACACACCTGTTCAATGCCATGTCGCCGCTCACCGGGCGTGAGCCCGGAGTCGTGGGCGCGGCGCTCGATGATCAGCGCAGCTGGTGCGGCATCATCGTCGATGGCGAGCACACCGACCCCGTCGTGCTGCGCATCGCATTGCGCTGCAAGCCGTACGATCGTTTCATGCTGGTGACCGATGCCATGCCGAGCGTCGGGACGAGCCAGGGGTGGTTCGAGCTCCAGGGGCGGCGCATCACGGTACGCGGTCACGCCTGTCTGGATGAGGACGGGCGGCTCGCCGGCTCCAACATCGACATGGCGAGCTGCGTGCGCAATGCCGTCGCCATGCTCGGTGTATCGCTGCCGCAAGCGGTGCGCATGGCGAGCCAGGTGCCGGCGGCGTTTCTCGGCGTGGCCCAGGACTATGGACAAATCGCTGCCGGACAGCGTGCCAATCTGGTGCTCGCTGATGATGAGCTGAACGTGTGCGAGACCTGGATCGACGGGCAGAGCTCGCGCGAGCTGCCTCAACCGCCAGCAGCCACAGGCTCCTGAAATCCGCCGGCGCGGTAGGTCAGGACCAGCGTGTCGCGCACGCCCGCTGGCGACTGGAAGTTGCCCTGAGTGTCCTCTGACGTCTCGCCTGTACCCTCCGACTGGATCGGAGTCGTCTCGTGAATCACACGCGCATCGTCCATGAGCAGCATCGACCAGGGTTGCTCCATGGTGAAACGTACCCCGCGACTCCCATGCGCCTCGAATACCCGCGTCTCCCCGCCGCGTATCGCGCCTCGCCTCACCAGGACCACTGCCACAAAATCCACGCCATCGCGGTGCGCACCTTCGGGCGTCGGCCGTCCGATCCCGCCGCTCGTGTGGATGCGGAACTGATGCGCTTCCAGGTACCAGCGCTCGACCGGCTGCAGCTGTGCGAAGAGTGCCCCGAGGGAGGTGAGCAGCCGCCGGAACGCGGGATCGCCTGCGACCTGAGGCTCGATCGGCTCAAACCAGCGCAGCATGCCTCCGTGCAGCGCGTTGTAGGTGGTGGGTTGCCAGTGAGGACGTTGCGCCACCGCGGTAAGCGTCGCGCCATCGGAGGAGTACACGAAGCCGCTGTGGCGACGCGCCCGGTAGTGGCCGCCATCGCGCAGGTAAGCATCACGCGGCAGGCAGTCCCAGCTCCCGGCGAGATCATCGAGCGCCGTGACATCGATCTCGAGCCCCGCGGTAACCGCCCCCCGCTGAAGCAGCACGTAACCCGCCGCGCGCAACTCGCCGACAATCGTCTCACGCGGCTCTCTGACAGCTGTGGCGGTCATGGACATCTCCCGACTACCCCCAAAGACGGACTCCTCGGGAACCCGCAAGAGCCTCGCGCGGCGCCGAGGCGCGTGCAATTCTGCCCCCGTGGAGCCCGAGGGAAGACATCGATGATCGATCTCTATTATTGGACCACGCCGAACGGTCACAAGATCACCATGTTCCTCGAAGAGACCGGCCTTCCCTACCGGATCGTTCCCGTCGACATCGGCAGCGGCGCGCAGTTCGAGCCCGCGTTTCTGGCAATCTCCCCTAACAATCGCATCCCGGCGATCGTCGACCACGCCCCCCTCGATGGCGGCGGACCCCCATCGGTGTTCGAGTCGGGCGCGATCCTGCTGTACCTCGCGGAAAAAACCGGCAAGCTTCTGCCGGCAGACCTGCGCGGTAGGGTCGAAGCGACGCAGTGGCTCATCTGGCAGGTGGCTGGTCTCGGTCCCATGGCCGGGCAGAACCATCACTTCGCGCGTTATGCTCCCGAGAGGATTCCGTATGCCATCGAGCGCTACGTGAAGGAAACCAACCGCCTGTACGGCGTACTCAATCAGCGCCTCGGGGATCGCTCGTACCTTGCGGGGGAGTACTCGATCGCCGATATCGCCTGCTATCCCTGGATCGTGCCCTACCAGGCACAGGGGCAGCGGCTCGAGCAGTTTCCGAACCTGAAGCGCTGGTTCGAAGGCATCCGCGAGCGTCCCGCGACCGTGCGCGCCTACGCCAGGGCCGCGGCTGTCAACACCAGGGAGACCATGACCGAAGAGGCTAAGCGCGTGCTCTTTGGACAGACAGCGCGCTGAGCGAGCGGTGCGTTCCCCGCCTGCTGCCCCCACGCTCGCCTGCGCCGTGGCGCTGGCCGCGCTCCTGCTGCCCGCTGACCGGCCCGCGCGTGCGGACGAGGAGCTGCGCGTGGGTGGTTCGGTGCTGCAGCTTGAGTTCGACCGCAAGGACTTCAACGGCGAGGCACCGGCGGTCCTCGAGTGGGCGCGGCGCTCTGCCGACATCGTCTCCCGCTATTACGGGCGCTTCCCCACCGCCAGCGTCAGGGTGCGGCTCGTGCCGCAGTCCGGACCGGGCGTGCACGGTGGCAAGACCTTCGCCAATCCCAACGCCTTCATCCGCGTGCAGCTCGGGCGTGAGGTGACCGCGGAGGAGCTGCTCGCCGATTGGGTACTGGTGCACGAGATGACGCATCTCGCGCTGCCCGACACCGGCGAAGCGCATGCCTGGCTCTCGGAGGGAATCGCGACCTACGTGGAGGGCATCGCGCGGGTGCAGGCGGGCAACCGCAGCGAAGTGGACGTTTGGGCCGAGGAGATGCGTTCCATGCCCCGCGGGCTGCCCGGGGAAGATGACCGTGGTCTCGATCACACGCACACCTGGGGCCGCACCTACTGGGGCGGCGCAATGTTCTGCCTGCTGGCGGATGTCGACATCCGGCGGAACACCCAGCTGCGCTTCGGACTGCAGCAGGCGCTTCGCGCGATCCTGCGCGAGAGCGGCGGGCTCGCGACCGACTGGCCGATCGAGCGCGTGCTGCGCACCGGCGATGCCGCGGTCGGTACCCGCACGCTCGAGCAGCTCTACACGCAGATGAAGGGCACGCCGATGACGCCCGACCTGATGACCCTGTGGCGCGAGCTCGGCGTTCTGCCCGATGGCAGCTCGGTCAAACTCATCGACGATGCACCGCTCGCGCCGGTGCGACACGCGATCATGCGCGCGCCCTAGCGCGAACCGGCGGCGTGCGCGGCCGCGCCCGGTGGCCATCACGCGGCGAGGCAGCAACGGCCATCGCCGGCGATGACACGGCGTACTGCGGCAATGGCGCCACAGGCAACGTGCGCCTGAGAAGTTTCTCGATGTCGCGCAGCCGCTCTGTCTCATCGGGCGCCACCAGCGAGATGGCCACGCCCGAGCTCCCCGCACGGGCGGTACGGCCGATGCGATGCACGTAATCCTCGGCAACGTGTGGCAGCTCGAAATTGACCACGTGCGGCAGATCCCGAATGTCGAGTCCGCGCGCCGCGACCTCCGTGGCAATGAGCGCGGTGATGCGCTGCTCCTTGAAGTCACTCAGCGCCCGCGTGCGCGCACTCTGGCTCTTGTTGCCGTGGATTGGCGCAGCGCAGATGCCCGCAGCCTGCAACTGTTGACTCAGGCGGTTGGCGCCATGCTTGGTGCGGGTGAACACCAGCACCTGCCTCCAGCCGCCACGATCGATCAGATGCCGCAGCAGGTGGCGCTTGTGCTCCTGCGGTACGCGGTAGACACACTGCTCGATGCGCTCGGCGGTCGCGTTGCGCGCCGCGACCTCGATCGTAAGCGGACTGCGCAGCAGCCTGGCGGCGAGCTCGCGGATCGCGGCAGAGTACGTGGCGGAGAACATCAGGTTCTGGCGATCGCGCGGCAGCAGCTTGAGGATGCGGCGGATGTCGTGGATGAAGCCCATGTCGAGCATGCGATCAGCCTCATCGAGGACGCAGCAGCGCACCCCGCTCAGATCGAGCGCGCCCTGCGCGGCAAGATCGAGTAGCCGCCCCGGGGTCGCGATGAGCAGATCACAACCTGCACGCAGAGATTCGTGCTGCGGCTTCTCGCTCACGCCGCCGAAAATCGCCACGGTGCGCAGGGTGCCGTAGCGCCCGTAGCGGACGGCGCTCTCGGCGACTTGCGCCGCGAGCTCCCGCGTTGGCGTCAGCACCAGAGCGCGCGGAGCCTGGCCCGCCGGGGCATGCAGCCGCTGCAGGATCGGCAGCACGAACGCAGCCGTCTTGCCGGTGCCGGTCTGGGCGCCAGCGAGGACATCGCGTCCGGCGAGGACCGCCGGGATGGCCGCGCATTGAATGGGTGTCGGGGTGGTGTAGCCTTTTTCGGCGACGCCACGGATGAGCCCGGGCGCAAGCCCGAGGTCGGCAAATGACATAGAAAAGGAAACCTCGTTTCGGCTCGCCCGCAGCGCGCAGTGCGCCGCGGCGGTCAGCTGCGAGGCTCGGAGTTAATGGTAAATCGAAGCAACCAAAACGGGTGCTGACCGACACCTGGACGTCTGGCGGGGCGCACTCTACCGAGTTCGCCCCACCACGTCCAATCCGCGGCTACCCCGCAGAAAACGCAGCACCGGGCAGCAGCCGACAATTCGAAACAGTTCCCGCTCTTACCCGCATTGCGGCGTGAGCGACCTTCGTAGCATCATCCCCGGCATCCACTGCACAAGGATCGGCATGATTCACCGCCCGCAAGTCGCCCTGCTCGCTGCCATCAGCGGATTCGGCCTGCTTGGCGGCTGCGGTACCAAGACCGACGTGTCGCTGACCGGCAACACCCCGGCGCAGTACTCGCACGTATGGGTCACCGTGCAGGAGGTGTGGTTCAACACCAGCGCGACCGCGGGGCCGGACGATGGCGGCTGGGACAAGTTCTCACTGTCGACGCCGAGCACCGTGGACCTGGTTGCACAGAACGGCGGCAATCTCGGCAACATCGCCAGTGGGCTGCGCGTTCCGGCCCGCAGCTATTCGCAGCTGCGTCTCATCCCCGTTGATGCTACAGCTACCCTCGCGGCCTCCGCGCAGAATGCCGGCGCGCTCTACAATTTCGAGGCCGACTACGTCGACAGCCAGGGAATCACGCATCAACTGCCACTCGAGCTTTTGAGCCCCGACAAGGGGATCGGTATCGCAACCTCCCTCAAGGTCCCCGTCGGGAACATTGGGGCGGGTTTTGCGGGCACCGGAACCAGCACCAGCGCCACCGGCGCGCTCCCCTTTGCGTCGAGCTCGACCAGCACGAGCAATCCGTTCGGCACGATGAGCGGCACGACCAGCGGCACGACCAATTCGCTGACCTCCCGCACCAGCTCCACCAACACGACACCGAACAATTCTTTCGCGGCCACCCTCGATGGCACGAGCAATCTCGTGCCTTTCAACTTCGCGAGCAGCAGCAGCGGAATCCTGTGGAGTGCACATGCGAACGCAGCCTACGACCTCTCGCAGGCGGGTGGTATTTCCGGACAGCTCAGCCTCACCAACATCACGACCAGCACCAGTGGACTGCCCAACATCCAGGTGAGCGCCCAGACCTTGAGCGCAGATGGCACACGCCACCTCATCGTGAGCAGCGCGGCGGTGTTGTCGGACGGCAGCTTCCTGCTCTACCCGCTCGCGACTAATTCCTCCACGACCTCACCGCTCACCTACGATGTGGTGATTCACGGTCCGGACATCGCCACCATCATCGTGAAGGGTGTGCAGGTCCCGCGGCCCTCGAGCTCCAGCAGCTCGACCACCACCTCCTCGACCACGACGCTGACGACGCCAAATACCACGCTCAGCTCGCCGAGCCTCACCACGACGACGACGACGCCGGCGAGTGGAACCACAGCCAACTCGAGCGTGAACGCGGTGTCGATCGGTACGCTGACGCCGCGCGCCGCGGCGAGCTCGCCCCCCACGAGTTTCAGCGCCAACATCGCCACCGCCCCGGGCGCGCAGCTTCCCGCCGGCGCACTGGTGGGCTTCTACCAGACGCTGGGAACGCAGGCCGAGGTACCGTACGTGATCGAGTCGAGCCCGATCGACCCGTTCAACCAGGTGCTGTTCAACGCCCAGGCGCTCTCGGTCGGCACCGTGGATTCGGGCACCTGGTCTACCAATGGAACCGTCACGGTGGTGAGTGCCGCCCCCAAGGAGGGCGCCGGCACCTATCTCGTCGCTGCGTCCGCGCCAGGGTTCAGCGACGGTACTTTGAGCTCCAAGGTCTCGGTCTCAGTCCCCAAGTCGGGGACAGCGGTGGTCGTGGTGCCAGCGCTGACACTCGGGTCCGGGGCTGGTGCCGGCACGCTCAGCGCCGCGATCGTTGCCACCACCCCCGGCAAGTACGACCAGGGGCAGCTGCTTCTCAGCCACGATGGCGCCCTCGTGGCTGCAACATCGCTCGATGCAGTTCTGACTGGCGCGGGGGGTAACGTCACGGTGCCCGGCCTCCCCGCCGGGACGCCGGACGCGGTCTACTACGCGACCGTTCGCGCCTGGAAGTCGACCGACACCAGCCTCGTGCAGCGTCAGTGGTACCCGCAGGTCATCGACCTGCGGACCAGCACGAGCGGCTCGATTGCGCTGACGGTCAACTGAAGACCTGCGAAACCGGTACACTAGCGCGCTTTGCGCGGCTCGCCGCGAGGGAACGTATTGGCGGCGGCCCTCTCTAATCCATGGCGCCACGGCCGCGCCCCAACTAGTGAGTATCGAAGGGGATATCCCGAAATGACTGTCGCTTGCCCACGGCGGACCCGCTGCGCGCGGCCGCTGCGCGCCCTGCTGTGCGCCGCTGCCGCACTGCTCGTTGCCTGCAACACCAGCCACCCACCCCCGCCTGGAACGCCAGTGGTGACGATGGGCAATCTCACCAACAGCAGCGACTTCATGAGCTACATCATCAACATCGATTCCATCGCGCTCAAGCGCAGCGACGGTACGGTCGTGACGCCGCTGGTTACGCCGGTGACCGTCGATCTCGCCCAACTCAACACCCTGTCCGAGCTCGTGGAAGCGCCTGCGGTACCGGAAGGAACTTATACCTCGGCGGCGATCACGCTCGACTACACCTCCACGCAGCTCGTGTGGTTCAACATCAACGGTGAGACACTGTCGGCAACGCCCTCCACCGCCGCTGGCCTCGGCTTCACGGCCGTCAGCGTCATCGTAACCTTCGATCCAAAGAATCCGCTCGTCATCAAGCAGAATCAGTCGGTGCGGCTGCAGGTGGAGGTCGATCTGCTCGCCTCCAACGAGCTCAACACCGCCACGGCGATCGTGCAGGTGCAGCCATTCGTGGTGATCAGGCCAGCGCCGGTGGATGCCACCCCCATGCGACTGCGGGGGCTGTTCGTGACCACACAGGACGTCCCGAGCGGCTTCTACATGAACGCGCGTCCGTTCTACAGCCAGTACTCGGCTCTCGGAGCGGTGATCGTCAACACCAACGCGCAGACCTACTTCAACATCAACGGGGTGGTCTACACCGGCTCCGCCGGCCTTGCGGTGCTCTCGCAGCAGGCGCAGACGCTGCCGCTCGCCGTCTACGGCACGCTCGCCAGCGTCTCTGGAGTCACGCCGAGCTTCAACGCCACGCAGGTCTACTTCGGCGCAAGCCAGGAGAGTCAGGTGGCGTACTATCTCACCGGCACGGTCACCGCCCGCAGCGGCAATACGCTCACGTTGCGCGCATCGACCGTGGTCCCGCCCCCCGGCGTCGCAGCGCTGAGCCTCACCTACCTCGACAGCATCCCGGTGACGCTCGGCAACGCCACCCTGGTATTCGAGGACGGTAGCGCCACGCCAGGACTCACCATCGCGGACATCTCGGTCGGTCAGCAGCTCACGCTCGCCGGGCAACCGGTCGTCTCCGCGGGGGCACTCGCCAGTATCGATGCCTCGTCGGGTTTCGTGCGGCTGCAGTCGACCACCCTCTGGGGCACGCAAAATGCCGACGGGACTCTCGATCTCTTCTCGCTCGGCCGTTTCGCTCCCACCGCCATCAGCTTCGCGGGCACCGGCACCTCCGGACACGACGCAACGGCGACCGCGTACGCCGTGGATACGAGCGCCGTGCCGCCAGGACCGGTCATCACAACCGGTGAGCTGCTGCAGGTGCAGGGGAACGTCACGCCGTTTGGTGCGGCGCCACCGGATTTCATGGCGAGCGCGCTGACCCCCGGACCGAGCTCATTGCAGACGCTGGTCGTCGACTGGGTCAATGGCGGGTCCACAGCCCCCTTCAGCAGCATCTCGAGCTCCGGGCTCGTGGTGAACCTGGCCGACGCCAATCTCGGTGCCACGCACGAGATTCGCACCGGTCCCGCGAGTCTCGACCTGAAGAGTCTGCCGCAGAGCCCGCTGATCACCACCACCGGTGCGGACCAGAGTAATCTGCAGCTCGCGGTCGGCAGCACCACTCTCACCACCGGCATCTCGGTATTCAACAATGCCGCTGCGTTCGCGAGCGGAGTATCCTCGGCGTTCAACGGCACCCACAAGAGCTTCCGTCTCGTGGCCTACGGGCAGTGTAACAACCCCACCACCTGCGACACCTTCGTCGCCTCGCGCATCCACGTCGCGCTGCACGAGTAAAGCCGAACTCAAAGCGAGCGCGCGCACGACATGCCCTGGAAACGCCGGCCGTTCGCCAGTCGCAATGTCGCCCGCGCGCTCAATATCGCCGACCTGCGCGCGATCGCGCGCCGCCGCGTGCCGGGTTTCGTGTTCGAATACGTAGAGAGTGGCGCCGAAGACGAGGTGACACTCACCGGCAACCGCGCAGCTCTCGGCCGACTGCGGCTGGTTCCGCAAACGCTGGTGAATACCTCCGGTCGCCACCTGCGCAGCACCATCCTCGGCCGCGCGGCCAACGCCCCGCTCGTCATCGCGCCCACCGGCCTCAACGGCCTGCTGCATGCCGATGGCGACGTGACGCTAGCGCGCGCCGCCGCGAAGCTCGGCATTCCGTACACGCTCAGCACGGTATCAACCACGCGGCTGGAGGAGGTCGCGAGCCGCGCCGGCGGGCGGTTATGGATGCAGCTCTATGTGGTGAAAGACCGGACGATCGGCCGCGAGATCATGCGGCGAGCGGCCACCGCAGGTTACGAGGCACTGGTCTTCACCACCGATGCGAACGTCTTCGGCAACCGTGAATGGGATCAGCGCGGCTACCGCCGGCCGGGTAAACCGACGCTGCGTGCCTCACTCGATGCGCTGCGCCACCCACGCTGGCTGTGGGAGGTGATGTTGCGCCACGGCATGCCGCGCTTTCGCAATCTCGAGCCCTTCGTGCCGGCGAATCTCACTCCGATGGGTGCGAGCACCGTCATTCCGCGCCTGTTCGATGCCACGATCAGCTGGGACGATATCGCGTGGATCCGCGAGCACTGGCAAGGGAAGCTCCTTCTCAAAGGCGTGCTCAGTGCGGCTGACGCCGAGCGAGCCGCGGCGCTCGGCGCCGATGGCATCGTGGTGAGCAACCATGGTGGCCGCCAGCTGGATTACTGCGTGGCGGCGATCGAAGTGCTGGCAGAGATCAAGGCGGCGGTCGGCACGCGCCTGGCGGTGCTGGTCGATGGCGGCTTTCGACGTGGTACGGACGTCGTGAAGGCGCTCGCGCTCGGCGCGGAGGCGGTGCTTCTTGGGCGCGCGACGCTGTACGGCCTGATCGCCGGCGGTGACGCCGGGGTGGATCGGGCCTTGGCAATCCTCACCACCGAAATCGACCGGGTTCTCGGGCAGCTCGGCTGCAACGATGTCACCGAGCTCGCGCCGCACTTCGTGCGCTGCCCGTCAGGGTCCCAGGCCTAACGCTCGGGGGATTTCAGCAGCTCTTCCAGATACGGCTTCCACAGCAGCGCGTACGTGTGCGAGCCATGCCCGCGCGTGCGCTCACTGAGCGGGATCACGACCGCTCGGCCGTGCGGCACGCGTTTGATCTCACGCTCGAGGATTCCGAGTTCCGGGGGATTGATGAGATCGTCCGCCGAGTTCACTGCCAGGAGCGGTGCCGCGATCTTCTCGAGACCCGGGCCCGGGTCGTAATCGTGTGAGGCCGCCAGGGCATACATGAGGTCGTTGGCATCGGTGCTGTTCACACCGTTCTCGATGTATCCGTCCAGGACTTTATCGGCCTGCGCCAGCGTGGGTGCTTCCAGCTGCCGCAGCACCGGATTGCTCCTCATGAGCCACAACATCGCGAGCGCGGTGCGTAGCGACGGCGGCTCGCTCTGATAGTCCCCGCCCTTCCAGTCCGGATCGTTGCGAATGGCTTCGATGATCGTGTGCCGCCAAGCGCGGTTGCGGCCGGATATCTGTGTCGGGAGACTCGCGAGCGGCATGAGCGCATCCATGAATTGGGGATGCTGTTCGCCCCACACCCAGGTGTGCATGCCGCCCATCGAGGTTCCCATCACCAGCCGCGCATGATTGACCTTCAGTCCCTGCGTGAGCAGCAGATACTCCGCCTGCACCATGTCGTTGTAGCCATAGCGCGGGAAGCGCGCATGCAGGCCATCGCTGGGCTTCGTGGATTTACCGTGACCCATGTCATCGGGCAGCACGATGAAGTAGTGCGTGGCATCGAGCGGTTGCCCCGGTCCGAACAGCTCGCCAGCGAACTCATCCCGCACCAGGCCGCCGCCACTTCCGCCGGTGCCATGCATGATGAGCACCGCGTTGCGCACCACCCCGTGCGCATCCGCGCGTGGCGCACCCAAGGTGCGGTAGTGGATACGCAGCTCGGGCAGTGTCTCCCCGGATGCGAAGTGGAACTCCTTGAGAGTGAAGTCCGCTTCGGTGGGCGGTGGATAATTCGCCGCATGTCCCGCCATCCAGACAGGCAACAGAGCGAGGAACAGGCACACCCGGCGGTGCTGCAGTCTCATACGCCACGACCCTTCAGCCAGTCATCCAGGACACGCTCGAGGACCGAAAGCGGCATCGGTGCTGCCGTCAGGCCCACATCATGGAAGTCTCGGATGTCGAACTTCGCGCCCAGGCGCTGCCGCGCGTCCGCACGCAGCGCGAGCCAGCGCGTTTCTCCCACCTTGTAGCTGGTAGCCTGACCGGGCCAGGTACAGTAGCGCTCCACCTCGGTCGTCATCGCACTGCGGGCGTCACCGGTGGTCTGCACCATATAGTCGATCGCGCGCTCGCGGCTCCAGTCCTTGGCGTGAATGCCGGTATCGACCACGCAGCGCGCCGCGCGGAACAGCGCCGATTGCAGCATGCCGAGGCGCCCGAGAGGATCGGCGGCGTACATCCCCATCTCATCACACAACTGCTCGGCGTAGAGCGCCCAACCTTCGGTGTTGGCGGAAAAACCGCCGCCGGCCTTGCGAATGAGAGGCAGCGAGGGTAGCTCCAGCACCTGGGCCAGCTGGAAGTGATGTCCGGGCTCGGATTCGTGATACACGAGTGTGGGCAGCTTCCAGCGCGCCCATTCGCTGGTATCACGCAGATTGATGTAGAAGGCCCCGGGACGCGAGCCATCGAGCGCCGGGATCTGGTAGTAGCCTCCGGGCGCGCCGGCCTCCGTGTAGGCCGGCACACGGCGGATCTCCACCGGTGCTTTCGGCAGTACGCGGAAGTACTGCGGCAGATGCGGCTGTAATGCCTTTATGAGCCCGTTGCAGTAGTCGAGGATCTGCTGCCGGCCGCCATCGGTATTCGCATAGAGGTACTCCGGATCCCCGGCAAGCGCCTGTGCGCGCTCCGCCACCGTACCGCTGCTCTTGCCCTGCGAGCGCAGCAGCACGTCCATGCTTGCGGTGAGCTCCTGCGCCTGATCGAGCCCGAGCTGGTGCACCTCATCGGCGCTCATGGCGGTCGTCGTCGCCTGGCGCAGCGCGAGCTGGTAGAGGGCCGGCCCTTCGGGCAGACGGCTTACACTCGCCTCGTGCACGGCGCGCGGCCGCAGCTCACCCAGTGCCTTGGCCTGGCGATCGAGCGCCGGATACACCTCGCTTTCCACCAGCCGCGCGGCGTCCGCGGCATAGTTCCCGGCGATGCCGAGCTGCTGTGTACGGCGCGCCAGCGAGCTGCTGAGGATCGAATCCGCCGGCGGCACACTGCGAAAGGTACGCATCTGCTCGAGCGTGCGATCGACCAGGAAGTCCGGTGGCACGACTTTCAGGCTGGCGTCGTGCCGCAGCCGCTCGGTCTCCTGGTCGAGAATCACGGCGAAGGCGCGCAGGCGCGCGAGATACGCCTCGGCATCGTCCCGGCGGGCGATCTGGTGCTGGCGATCGAGGAAGGTCGGCACGCTCTGGTAAGCGCCGGTGAGCTGGCTCACCACGTACGGACGGCCGACATCGCCATAGTCGAAGGGCTGATAACGCGCCAGGGTCTCCATCTGGAACTCGACCGTGTCGTAGTTGGCGAGACCCGCAGCGCTCAGTGAGCCGCGCGCAAAGGCTCTGAGGCGCTTCAGCCGCGCGGCATTGTTGCGTTTTACCTCGCGCACATGCCCGAGCGATGCGTCGGTGAGTTTCGATTTCGCCCAGGCGTATTTGTCCTTGTCGAGGCCGAGCACGGTCACCAGCTCCGGATTCTCAACGAAACGCTCGTCCATGAACGCATCGAAGAGCGCGTTGAGTCGCGCGGTAGGGTCGGTCGCCGGTGGTGCGCTGGGTGCCTGACGGAGTGCGGCTGCAACGCCGGCAGTTACCAGTGTGCCGGTAGCCGCAGCGAGAAACTGGCGACGATCCATCACCGGATCTCCTTCTGGGCCGCAGCGCCGCCCCGGCGCCATGCGATCCGCGCACGTTGCGGCCGCATGGCGCCGAACCGACCCGAGGATTCGAAAGCGGCCGCGCACATGGTGCGCGGCCGGCGGCTTCACGCGGCGAGTGTGCCCTTCTTCTTGGCCGTGTGCGTCGCGATGAGGTCCATGAGCGCCGGCGACAGGCAGTCATAGGGCTCGAGCTTCAGTTCCTTGAGCCGCGCGCGGACCTCGCCCATACGCGCCGGGGGGAAGCCCGACTCGATAATCGAGGAGACGAAAGCCGCGAACTCGGGCGCCGACCAGCCGCTGTCCTTGGAAAGCTCGGTGTGCACGAAATCGAAGCCGTAGAACGGATGTTCCTTGTTCTCAATACGGCCGTACATGTGCACGCCACAGCCGCTGCAGGCGTGGCGCTGGATCGGCGCCTTCTCATCGACGATCTTGAGCTTGTTTCCGTTGGCGGTCACAGCCAGGTTGTCGCGACTGAGCACCGCCACCATGGAAAACAGTGCTCCCTGCGGCTTCCAGCACTTGGTGCAGCCGCACACGTGGTTGAATGCCGTGTCGCCCTTCAGTGTGACAGTGACCGGCGCGGAGCTGCACTTGCAGGTGAGCGTGCCTCCGGCAAAGTCGGTCTTGCCGGGTTTGACGCCGCCGTCAACGGCCGGATGAATTGCGGTAGCCATGAGGTTCTCCTTTGCTTTGTGACTTGCAGCCGGCGGTATGCGCCGCATAGCGGCGCACGAACCGTCAGAAGGTGACCACCGAGCGGATGGACTCGCCGCGGTGCATGAGATCGAAAGCGTCGTTGATCTTCTCGAGCGGCATGACGTGGGTGATCAGATCGTCAATGTTGATCTTCTTTTCCATGTACCAGTCGACGATCCTCGGCACATCGGTGCGACCGCGCGCACCGCCAAACGCCGTGCCCTTCCATACCCGCCCGGTAACCAGCTGGAACGGTCGCGTCTTGATCTCCTGGCCGGCACCGGCGACGCCGATAATGACCGATACACCCCAGCCGCGATGGCAACATTCGAGCGCCTGACGCATGAGCTCGACGTTGCCGACGCACTCGAAGCTGTAATCCGCGCCGCCATCGGTAAGGCTCACGATGTGCGGCACCAGATCGCCCGTGACTTCCTTCGGATTCACGAAGTGTGTCATGCCAAATTTCTCCGCGAGCGCCTTGCGCCGCGGATTGATGTCGACGCCGATGATCTTGTTGGCGCCGGCAAGCCGCGCGCCCTGGATCACATTGAGACCGATACCACCGAGGCCGAACACCACGACATTCGCGCCGGGCTCAACCTTGGCGGTGTTGATGACCGCGCCGATGCCTGTTGTGACACCGCAGCCGATGTAGCAGACCTTCTCGAACGGGGCATCCTCACGGATCTTCGCGACCGCAATCTCCGGCAACACGGTGTAATTGGAGAAGGTGGAGCAACCCATGTAGTGATGCACCATGTCGTTCCCGATGGAGAAGCGGCTGGTGCCATCGGGCATCAGGCCCTTGCCCTGAGTGGCGCGTATGGCGGTGCAGAGGTTGGTCTTACGCGACAGGCAGGATTTGCACTGCCGGCACTCGGGCGTATAGAGGGGGATCACGTGATCGCCCTTTTTCACTGAAGTGACTCCCGGCCCCACATCGACCACGATGCCCGCGCCCTCGTGCCCGAAGATCACCGGGAACAGTCCTTCAGGGTCGGCACCGGAGCGCGTGAACTCATCCGTATGGCATACGCCGCTCGCGCGGATCTCCACCAGGACTTCGCCCGCCTTCGGTCCACCGAGCTCGACGGTCACCACTTCGAGTGGCTTGCCGGCCGCGTACGCAATGGCAGCCTTGGTCTTCATGCCAATTCCCCGTTCCTGAGTCTGAGGCGCACAGTGAGTCGTCCAGTTTACGCGTCTCGCAATCGAATTCATAAAGGGCTTGCCGGGATGCGACCCTCCTGAGCGAGAATGAACGGCAAGCCGTCAAGCCGTACGAGGATTCCCCCATGGCAGACACGATATTCGGCAAGATCGTTCGCGGGGAGATCCCCTGTAATAAGGTGTACGAAGACGAGCAAGTCCTGGCCTTTCTCGACATCAATCCATTGTCCGAAGGGCACACGCTGGTGGTGCCGAAGGAGCCCGCCGAGACGCTGGACGGGCTGTCCGATGAGTCAGCTGCCGCTGTGGGGCGGGTACTGCCACGGCTATGCCGGGCCGTGGTCGCCGCCACCGGTGTAAAGGAATACAACGTGCTCGAGAACAACGGCGCGGGCGCGCACCAGGCGATCGCGCACGTGCACTTTCATATCATCCCAAAGCCCAATGCGCGGGATGGCCTCGGCATAGGATGGCCAGCCAGAGGCCTCGAACGGGACGCCGCTGCCGCGCTGGCAAGGAAGATTGCGGCGGCCGTCTCCTGATCCATAGCAGAGCTAAGTCAGGCCGCGGGGCGCAGGTAGCAGGACGCCGCGGATGGGGAGGAATTCGCTGGCGGTGACCGCTCGGCCAGCAGCCGCTTCCAGGCAATCTGCAGCGCTACCTTCGGTATTGCCGCCTGGGGTGGCCGCTTGTAGAATGCGCGGCCCTCCTGGTGCGGGGTGGAGCAGTCTGGCAGCTCGTCGGGCTCATAACCCGAAGGTCGCAGGTTCAAATCCTGCCCCCGCTACCACTTATCGGAAGTCTGCCGCTTTTGGGCGCTACCTCCAATCCAGTCGTCGGCGTGCGCCCGCGTCGTTGCACCGTCGGTCTTGGGTCGACCCAACTCGCCAAGAGGCAGTTTCAACGCGACCGTCACTTCACTTCAAGATCACCTTGAAGGGCCTCAACCGACGGAAGGAACGTGTCTCGATAGTGATACACGCCGGGTTCCTTGATGACGACAGATCCAGATTGCCCTTTCAGGAGATAGTCGGTCTTGAGACCCGTGCCTTCCACGACTAACTGGTGAGGCATGTCGTCTGCGTTGACCCACGTTACCGGTGTGCCTACTCCCAGCTTGAGGCGCCCAGGTCTGACTGCGCAGCGCACGACCGTTGTAATCACCGCGCCCGCCGGAATAGATACGGGGTCGATCTGAACTCTCTTTCCCCCCATTGCGAGATACGTCTTCACGTAGTCGAGATGGTCATGTCCTTTGTGGCACTCCATACAGACCTTGGTGTCCATCTGAGTGTCACGCAGACGGTCCGGCGTGAAGGCCGCGAACTCCCATTCGCCATTTCGCAAATTGTCGGGGTATTCCCTTCCCCAGCCTTCACGCTTTTCCATCACCACAATCCGTACGAGTTCACCAGTCAGAAAATTTCCTCTGGCATCCCGGACGGGATTACCCTGGGGATCGAGGAGCGCTTTGTAATTGGCACTGGTAATGACAGTGCCGCGCGGCAGCGGCCTGCCGGCCTTGGCGGCCTCGAGAGCTTTGCGGCTTGTATTGTTGATGAACCTCCGTTCGGTCCTCGCGATCAACAATGTTGTAAAGGACACCGGACTTATAGTCAGTGGGGAAGGCGACTTCTTGGGCCACCACGTCTTTCCACATGAGTGGCGTGATTGCCGCCGCGGCGACAAGTGGGGCAACGCTCAGGAGCAGAAACTTCATGAGCCTCTCCTCGTTTTTGGAGGGGGCGATAACTGAGCGGGAAGTATGATGCTGCGACACCTCGTCTATCGCCAGATTGCAGGCGTGTGGGCCATCTCCTGGTGCAGCCGCATGGGCTCAGCGCATGCGGAGATCCTTGGTTTTCAAAGACTTTCAACGCAAAAGCGGGCCCCCGCTATCACATTTGCTTGACAGCCTGCCGCCCTGAGCAGCGTCTGCTCAAAGTGCCCGCTTCCTCCGAACACGCTCATCCGCTAGCCGCTGACCCGCCGTCGCCGACGGCGCGATCGTTGGAAAGTGTTGATTCAGCCGCCGCGGATGGGGATGCCCGCGTCTTCACAGAATTCCAAAAAGCCAACAGGAGATATCAGCCCTGCTCCAGGGATGCGGAAGCTCCCGCGTGTGCGTTCCTCATAAATCGCCAGAATTTGTCCGACCGGCGCGGTTTCCTGAAGTAAGTCGTACCAGGTCGGTGCGGCTGTGTAAGGTTCTGGGACAAAATGCCCGTCGGGCGCTTGGGGCTTCCCCGGTAGCGGGAAGTAGCTAATGTTCCGGCGTGGCTCGAAGCCGGCAACGAGACTCGCTGCTGCTTCCACATACCACGATGTTCTCAGTGCATACCGTCTGTAGGTTTCAGCAGTCGCCCGCTTCGGCCATTCCGAGCAGGCCATCGAACCGCGGTAGAAATCGCTTAGCCGCCCAGATAGGCTCTGTAGTAGTCCATGGGATAGTGATCTGATACCCCGCCCGATACCAATTCGAAGGCGATTTGATAGTACGGGAGAAAGCCGGATCGGCGGGCGGCTCGCAGTTCGAGGCTCAACGCGAGCTCTGGTGCCGGCCCACCCGCTCTGCCCACATTCAGCGGCGTATACCAATCGATCACCGGAACGACCATGACGTTGCGCACTAACCTCAGCGCGGCAATCGTCAATGCCGCGGGTAACGACTTTAACGATTTCGAGTCCGCACCGGGGCAATACTACTAGACCAGTATCGGCTTCCGCTTCCGGTAGCCGTCCGAGCATTTCACCGGTTGAACGGCAGATGACTGGAAGGCCGTCGGGCTGCAGAGGGTCGAAATGAGACGGAAGGCAATCCGTCTCTCACCGGCCAAGAGCTGCCTTCCAACCGTACCGCGTAACTTCCCCGGAAGCGGACGGTCGCGTGTGTAGTCGGCGGGGCTCGGCCCTCACACGAGGCCGCCGCACCCGGCATTGCCCGTCCGGCTACTTCACCATCGTTGGGTCGGGGAACTTGTAGTCACCATTCAGGATGCGGTCTTCCGGCCCGTACATGCGAGCAATCCTTCCCTCGCGACCGGCGGATTCGGAGTACAGTGAGCACGGCGCGCCGGCTGCTTCCTCCCTCGCAAAGTGACCGCATGAGCGCGCGCCGTGAGCCCGATCCCGATGATCACCGATGCAGCTCGGTGGACGGAATCAATTCAGACCTTACACTTCAGTGAGAACGGAGCGCAGGTGCCTAAGAACTACCATCAAGCACGCAAGCAGAGAGAGCTCGCCCGAAAGGCACGCCAGCAG
>Ga0306921_10001929_pt1 | contig 20511 bp, 19 predicted proteins | sample sta12Cox44000080_FD_203760 | JGI IMG/M metagenome (GOLD analysis project Ga0306921, IMG submission 203760) | Lab enrichment of tropical soil microbial communities from Luquillo Experimental Forest, Puerto Rico - statoxic.12C.oxic.44.000.080 (v2)... | ecosystem: Environmental > Terrestrial >... | reverse complement strand
AGCCCATGACCTATCCGATCGAGCCGGACCTGGCCGAGTCGTGGACCCAGCCGAACGAGACGACCTACGTCTTCAAGCTGAAGAAGGGGGTCCGCTGGCATCCCAAACCGCCGGTGAACGGCCGCGAGCTGACCGCCGCCGACGTCAAGTACGCCTATGACCGGTTCCTGACGATCAAGGGCAATCCCAACCGGCCGGTGCTGGAGTCCGTGGACCGGATCGACGTCCTCGACAAGTACACCGTCAAGTTCGTGCTGAAGGAGCCGAACGCCTGGTTCCTCGACATGCTCGCGTCGACGTCGACCTGGATCATCGCCAAGGAATGCGTCGAGAAGTTCGGCGACCTCAAGAAGGTGGAGTCGGCGGTCGGCACCGGGCCGTGGATGCTCGAGCGCTGGGAGCCCAACGTCAAGATCACGTACATTCGGAACCCTAACTACTTCGTCCCCGGTTTGCCGTATGCCGACGGCGTGGAGATGCTCATCGACAAGGATCCTTCTTCCTCCCTGGCCGCGTTCCTCGCCGGACGGACGGACTTCGGCCCCCAGTACCAGCAGGTCGTTCGGCAGATCGACCTGGCCGTGGTCAAGCAGCGCAAGCCCGGCCTGCAGACCATGGAGTACACGTGGTTCGTCGGGGGCTCCTGGGGGCTGAAGATTGACAAGCCACCGTTCAACGACATCAGGGTCCGCCGAGCGCTCGCGCGGGCCGCCGACCTCGCGGAAACCATGGAGGCCAACGCGTACTCGCAGGGCGGCCACTGGACCCTCAACCCGGTCGTCCCGGCCGCGTTTGCTGAGTGGTCAATCCCGATCGACCAGCTCGGCCCGGAGGGCCGGAAGAACTATCAGCATTCGACTCCCGAGGCGAAGCGACTACTGGCCGAGGCAGGTTATCCCAACGGCGTGAAGGTCGCCGTGGAGGCGCCCGGTACGGGTTACACCTCTGACTTCCTAGACACCCTCCAGGTCAATGTCAAGAACTGGAAAGCGGCCGGCTTCGACATCGACCTGAAGCTGAAGGAGTACGGCGCGTTCATTTCCAGCACGATCTACGGGAAGTTCGATCAGATGTACGTCGGGCTTCGGGGCGCGTGGGCCGATCCCGAGGCGTACTTTTATCGGGTCTACGTCCCCGAGCAGCCGTTCAACGTCATGCCCGTAAACGATCTCAAGCTGACCGAGATGATCAAGCTGCAGCGGCGAACATTCGACGTTGCAAAGCGCAAGCAGATCATCTACGACATCCAGCGCTACGCGGCCGAGAATGGCTACTTCCCCGTTGACGCCTCGGCGAAAGTCGTCTCGGCCTGGGAGCCGTACATCAAGAACTACGGGCCGAACAACGGCTTCGACTTCGGCGGCCGCATGATGGCCGTCTGGATCGACAAGTAAGGAGCCCCCGGGCGCGCGCCCGGCTCACGCGTGATGCGCAATTACATTCTGCGACGCCTCCTCGTCGCCGTCCCGTCGCTCCTGGTCGCTTCGCTCATCGTGTTCACGCTGCCGCGCCTGATTCCGGGCGACGTCGTGCAGCTCATGCTTGAGGAAAAGGCGTATGGCAAGGACCTCGAGGAGCTGCGGGCCAAGCTCGGGCTCGACCGACCCATCCCGGTGCAATATGCCTCGTGGCTCGGCGCGATCGGCCGTGGCAACCTCGGCGAGTCGCTGTGGACGCGCCAACCCGTCCTGACCGAGCTGAGCCGGCGGTTGCCGGTGACGCTGACGCTCGGCACGATGGCACTCGTGGTTGCGATCCTGATCGGGGTGCCGGTCGGAGTCATCTCGGCGGCGCGGCCAGACGGGGTGCTCGATTTCTTCAGCCGGAGTGGGGCCATTCTCGGGCTCTCGGTTCCGGCCTTCGTCCAGGCGATCGTGATCATCCTGGTCCCGGCGATCTGGTGGGGCTGGACGCCGATGATCCGCTTTGTCGCATTCGCGAAGGATCCGCTGACCTATCTGCTCCAGTTCGTCTTGCCGGCCGTGATTCTGGGGATCGCGTCAGCCGCCGCCATCATGCGGCTCACCCGGGGCATGCTCCTCGAGGTGCTGCGCCAGGATTACGTGCGGACGGCCTGGGCCAAGGGGATTGGCGAGCGGGTGATCGTCCTGAAGCACGCGCTCAAGAACGCAATCATCCCGGTCATCACCGTCCTCGGGCTGCAGGTAGCACAGATTGCGGGCGGCGCGGTGATTATCGAGACGATCTTCAGCCTGCCCGGGATGGGCCAGCTCCTCGTGGAGTCTATCCTCCAGCGCGACTACCCCGTGATCCAGGGGATCAACCTCCTGGTGGTCACGATCATCGTGGTCACCAATCTCGGCGTCGACCTGCTGTACGCGGTGGTGGACCCGCGCATCCGGTATTGAGCCGTGGCCGACTCGGTCCACACGATCGCCGTTCCCGAGGCGCCGACGCGCCCGTGGCGTTGGCCCCACTCCGTCGGCGTCGTTCTCCGCTTCTGCTGGCGCAGGCCGCTGGGTGGCATCGGCGCCGCCATCATCGTGACGCTTCTGGTGATGGCCGTCTTCGCTGACCGGATCGCGCCCTACGCATACGACCAGTCCATCGCGCGCATGAAGCCTCCGGGCGCCCAGTTCTGGATGGGCACGGATAACCTCGGACGCGACGTCTGGAGTCGGGTGGTTTACGGGGCGCGGATCTCGGTAACGGTTGGGTTCGCGACCGTTGCGCTCGCGACTGTGCTCGCCGTCGTCGTCGGCGTGTCGAGCGCCTACCTCGGTGGAACATACGACATCCTCATCCAGCGGGTCGTGGACGCGTGGATCTCGTTCCCGGCTCTCGTCATCATCCTGTCGCTGCTCGCCGCGCTCGGACCAGGTCTACTCAACCTGATCTTCGCCCTGTCGATCATCGGGGCCGCCGGCGCGTCGCGCGTTATTCGAGGCGCGACGCTGTCGGTCCTGCAGAACCCGTACGTCGAGGCGGCGCGCGCCGTCGGCGCCGGGCACCGTCGGATCTTGTTGCTCTACGTGCTGCCGAACATCATGGCGACCATCATCATTCTGGCCACGATCGGGCTCGGGAGCGTGATCCTCGCCGAGTCGGCGCTCTCCTTCCTCGGGTTCGGCGTGCCGCCGCCGTACCCGTCCTGGGGTGGGATGCTGTCGGGCTCCGGACGCACGTTCATGTACTACGCGCCGTGGATGGCGCTCTTCCCCAGCGCCGCCATCTCGCTAGCCGTCTTCGGTTTCAACATGCTCGGCGACGCGCTCCGCGACGTGCTCGACCCGCGACTTCGGGGCACGAGTGCGCGAATGCGCGGCTAGCGTGGGGCAACGCGCATGCCGATCGCTGAAGACAACGATTCTGCTTACTCGCACTGGACCCGGTGGATGCTCGATGGCGCTGTTTGCCGTTGCCGCGCAGAATATCTGGGCTGTGGTTGCCGCATTGCTGTGACGCGTGGAGGTCTGCCGCAGCCTGCTCGACCAACTTTTAGTCGAGAAGTAAGGAACAGTGAAGATCAGAGGCGAAACATCGACGCTACGGTAAACTCACGAACGCGCTGCTCATCAGGTTCCGTCGCCGATACAGTGAACTCACGGACCTACCGATATCAGCCTGTGCGACATGCTGCCGAAGTACGCCGACGTGCTGAAGGTCGAGGAGGTGAAGCGCTACCTTGCCACGCTACCCAAAGGTCTCTTCGATCTTCCGCGTGGAGTGCCTCCCACTGCGCCTTGACAGACCCAATTTGGTTCCTCCCCCTGAGAGGGACCTCTACCGGCGCACCGGCAAGCGCGAGCTGGCGCAGGGGCACCTCACCACCGCGACGACGATGTACCGCGCGATGGGGATGACGTACTGGCTGAGCAGGCGGAGGCGGAGATGCGCAAGCCGGCATGAGAGCAGACCCATGGCTCAAGTGGCGCGCACGATCCGCTCGCCGAAATCACAGCACTTCGTCGTTAGATTCTGCAAGTCCATGAGCACGGAGCGGCCGCGAGCGAGATCCTACGGCTGATCTCGAGCTCGCCGACGACGTGCAGGCGGTATTCGATACGATCGTAAGCAACGCCGTGCGGCTATGTGGTGCGATCTATGGCATGATCTGGTGTACGACGGCGACGAGGTCGACCTCGCCGGCGTCTCAGCCGGACGGCCTCTGATCCGGCCGCCTACCCTTGGCTGAGGATGAGATCAGAGCGATCGTACGCCGGGCTCGAGTGGGTAGCGGCCGGCTGCACGTCCAAGGGCTCGCGCGAGACCGGCGTGGTTACCACCTCGCTCGCCTTCGCGGGCTCGCTGACCGCGCCTCCGCTTCGCGTATGGGAGTTGCTAGACGCCTTCTCGAGGGCCCAGCCCGCACCCAGCACAACAAGCATCACGAAAGCACTGAGACCGATCGTCCGCCGAGTCCTGTCCATCGCCTATCCTCCCTCCACGAAACCGCGAGTCCATGGCAGCGCACCCCCGAGAACCCCCACTCCGACCGACTGCAGCGGAGATGCCACGTATCCGGTGCGTCGCGCGAGGCTCGTTAAATATCGGGAACTGCAAGAGCGCGAGATGGTGAGCACGACGGACGAGTAGAGCTCGGACGACCAACCCGTGCCACCCTGCGTCATACGGGACATGCGAGCGTTCGGCCCGTGACGCTGCAGGCTTGAGAATCTTTGCACCTTTGAGATCTTTCGCCATTCATGCGACGGCGTCCGCGGCGCCAGCCCCGCTGCCGCCCGAGCCGGAGACGGGCCTCGTGCCGGACGGCCGGGAGTACGCGGACGGCAGCGTTTGACGCTGAGGTTGTCGGGGGTGTCCTTGACCCTTTACGGCTGAGCAGACTACTCTCGGCGCACCGATCCACGGTCTGGCTCGCTGGAGGCTCGAAATGCAGTGTCCCCGGTGCCAGCACGAGAATCGATCTGGTGCCAAGTTCTGCAATGAGTGTGCTACGGCTCTCCCCGGAGTCGCTCCCGCAAGGCCTTACGCAGAACTAAGGGACGAAAACGAAGGTCTCCGGCGCTCCCTGAGCGAAGCACTCGAGCAGCAGACGGCAACGAGCGAGATCCTACGTATCATCAGCCAGTCTCCGACCGACGTGCAACCCGTGTTCGACGCCGTTGCGGAGAGTGCGGCCCGCCGTTGCGAGGCGTTTGACTCGTCCATTTACCGCCCGGACGGCGACTCGCTCCAGCTCGTGGCCCATTACGGCCCGATCCGTCAAGCGTTCTCACTCACGCTTTTTCGTGGGACGGTCGGAGGTCGATCGGTGCTGGACAGGCGGACCATCCACGTAGCGGACCTCCAGATCGAGGGTGCCGAGTTCCCGGAGAGCAGCGAGAACGCGCGACGCCTGGGCTATCACGCGATACTGTGCGTCCCCTTGATGCGAGAAGGCGTCGCGATCGGCGCCATCTCGCTCCGTCGTATCGAGGTCAGGCTTTTCACGGACCGGCAGGTCGCCCTGCTCCAAAGCTTCGCCGACCAAGCGGTTATTGCCATTGAGAACGTGGGTCTGTTCAAGGAACTTCAAGAGAAGAACAAGGCGATTATTGTTGCCCACGCGCAGGTGACCGAGGCGCTTGAACAGCAGACAGCGACGAGCGAGATCCTGCGCGTGATCAGCAGCTCGCCGACCGACATCCAGCCGGTGTTCGGGGTGGTACTGGCAAACGCGGCTCGCCTCTGCGAAGCCTCCGACGCCACGATGTTCCGCGTCGAGGGCGAAGAATTGCGCTGGGTCGCCCACGAGGGCCCTATCCCCGGCCGCGCCCAAGGTCAGGTTCCCCTGGTGCGCGGGACGCTGCCGGGGCGGGTCGTCCTCGACCGGCGGACGGTCCACGTCGCCGACCTGCAGGCCGAGGTCGATAAGTTTCCCGAGGGCAGCGCGGCAGCCCGATTGTTCGGCTTCCGCACGATCCTCGGCGTCCCCCTGCTCCGCGGAGGCGAGGCGATCGGGGCGATCACCGTCCGGCGCAGCGACAAGCGGCCGTTCACCGACCGCCAAGCGGAACTCCTGCAGACCTTTGCCGACCAGGCGGTGATTGCCATCGAGAACGTGCGGCTGTTCACCGAGACGAAAGAGGCTCTGGACCGCCAGACTGCGACGAGCGAGATCCTGCGAGTGATCAGCAGCTCACCGACTGATGTCCAGCCAGTCTTCGATACGATCGTGCGCAACGGGATGCGCCTCACAGACGCGGCGAGGTGCGTCCTCATGGGATTCGACGGCGAGATGCTGAGCATTCTTGCGATGCACAACGTCCGGCCCGAAGGCATCGACATGATCCACCAGCTCTTCCCACTGCGGGCATCGCGACAGAGCGCAATGGGTCGGGCAGTGCTCGATCGAACGATCGCCCACATTCCCGACGTGGCGTTGGACTCCGAGTTCGGCTTTCAAGAGGCGGCGCGGGCCGTTGACTTCCGCGCCGTGCTTGCAGTCCCGACAATTCGCGAGGGCACACCGATCGGAGTGATCGTAGTTCAGCGCTCTGAGCCGGGCGCGTTCTCAGAATCGCAGATCCAGCTCCTGAAGACTTTCGCCGACCAGGCCGTCATCGCCATCGAGAACGTGCGGCTGTTCAAGGAACTCGAGGCGCGGAACGCTGAGTTGACCGACACCCTAGCTCGACAGATGGCGACTGGCGAGGTGCTGCGAGCTATCAGCCAGGCTCAGACTGACGCCCAGCCCGTGTTCGACATCATCGCGAGGAGCGCGCGCCGCCTGTGCGGAGCGGCTTATGGCCAGGTACAGCTTTATGATGGGGAGTTGATCCACTTGGCAACGCTTGACAGCGCCAATCCGGGGGGCGACCCCGCGATCCGCGCCGTGTACCCCCTGCGAGTCGGCGACGGCAGCGCTGGAGGCCGCGCAATCGCGGCCCGTGTTGCCGTTCAGATTCCCGACCTGCTTGACGATAAGAGTTACGCGTTTAAGAAAGCGTGGGAAGCCAGTGGCTTACGAAGTCTGCTGGCTGTGCCGATGCTGAGGGACGGCGAACCGGTCGGAACGATCGGAGTCGGCCGCACCGAGCCCGGATCGTTCCCTCAGACGCAGATCGATCTGCTCCGGACCTTTGCGGACCAGGCGGTCATCGCGATTGAGAATGTACGCCTCTTCAAGGAGTTGCAGGAGAAGAACACCGCACTAACCGACGCCCACGCTCAAGTGACAGAGGCACTGGAGCAGCAGACGGCGACGGCCGAGATCCTGCGCGTGATCTCAAGTTCGCCTACGGATGTTCAGCCGGTCTTCGATGCCGTTGCCCGAAGCGCTGCCCGGTTCTGCGGCGCACCGCTCGTCGTCATCCTGAGGGCCGAAGGTGACGTGCTTCGGATCGTGGCCTCCGTCGGCTCCTTCGAGCAACCGATGGACGTAGGAAGCGTCTTTCCGCTGACCCGCGGGTCGGTCAGCGGACGGGCGACTCTCGACCGAACGCCGATCCATGTCCACGATCTCGCGGCGGAATCGGACACCGAGTTCCCGGTCGGGCGGGAGCTGCAGCAGCGATACGGCCACCGCACCATGATCGCCTCTCCGCTGTTGCGTGAAGGGGTGGCACTCGGTGCCATCGCGCTCTTCCGGCTGGAGGTTCAGCCTTTTTCGGAGAAGCAACTCGATCTCTTGAGAACGTTCGCCGACCAGGCGGTGATCGCGATCGAGAACGTGCGGTTGTTCAAAGAACTCGAAGCCCAGACGCAGGCGCTGACGCGTTCGGTGGGCGAGCTCCGGGCGCTGGGCGAGGTCGGCCAGGCGATCAGTTCGACATTGGATCTGCAGACGGTGCTCCGGACGATCGTCGCGCGGGCGACGCAACTCGCTGGGGTCGATGCCGGTGTGATCTACGAGTACGACGAGCAGGGCGAGGTCTTCGTGCCGCGCGCCACCGAGCGTCTTGAAGCTGCGATCGTCCAGACGCTGATCACCGCGCCGGTCCGGAAAGGGGAAGGGGCAACAGGACGGCTGGCGGAAGCGCAGGAACCGATCCAGTTGTGGGACATCTTGGAGGCGCCCGCGGAGAGCCGCGTTCGAGACACTCTGGGGCCTGCTGGCTATCGCGCACTCTTGGCAGTTCCCCTCGTCCGTGAGAATCACCTGCTCGGAGGGCTCACGGTCTTCAGAAGGACGCCCGGCGAGTTCGCACCCGAGGTCATCGACCTGCTCCGAACCTTCGCCACCCAGTCGGCCCTGGCCATCCAGAATGCCCGTCTTTTTCACGAGATCGCGGACAAGAGCCGCCAGCTGGAGGTGGCCAGCCAGCACAAGTCCGAGTTCCTGGCGAACATGTCTCACGAGCTGCGCACGCCGCTGAACGCCATCATCGGCTTCTCTGAGGTCCTGACCGACCGCATGTTCGGGGAGCTGAACGAGAAGCAAGAGGAGTACCTGAAGGACATATACGCGTCGGGTACCCATCTGCTCTCCCTGATCAACGACATTCTTGACCTCTCCAAGATCGAGGCCGGGCGGATGGAGCTGGAGTTGACGGAGTTCGATCTCCCCACAGCCATCGAGAATGCCCTGACGCTGGTTCGTGAGAGGGCCGGGCGACGGTCAATCGCACTGCATACGCACATCGATACCCGGCTTGGCCAGATCCAGGCGGATGAACGCAAGGTCCGCCAAGTCGTCTTGAACTTGCTGTCGAATGCGATCAAGTTCACTCCGGAGGGTGGGCGCATTGAAGTAGCGGCAGTGCCAAAGGATGGAATCGTCGAGGTCTCGGTTAGCGACACCGGCATTGGTATCGCCCCTGAGGATCAGGAGAAGGTCTTCGAGGAGTTCCGCCAGGTGGGGACGGCGGCGAAGAAGGTCGAGGGCACGGGGCTTGGTTTGACCCTGTGTCGGAAGTTCGTCGAGCTGCACGGGGGCCGGATCTGGGTGAAGAGCGAGTTAGGTGCGGGCTCGACCTTCACGTTCACACTCCCGGCGCATCGAGGCGAGCAAGCGTAAACGCCGCTACGCGTGGAATGGCTATCTGCTCAGGTGGCGTCCTCGTGTGGGGTGGTGTAGAGCGGCGGTGACCACCTGAAGAAGCCGACAGGGAGCTGGCCCGCCGTGCGTCGCCGAACTGAAGGTCAGTCTTCCGACGTTTTTTCTGCTTCGGCGTCCCATTGATCCCTTAGCGTATCGGTAGGGGCGATGCTGACCGACATTCTCCCCGGGACACGCTCTCGGCAAGGAGGCCGCTCATGTTTAGTGGACGGATCGGCATGATCGGGTGGGCAAAGTCCCTGCTAATGCTGACGTCGGCTCTGGCGTCCTTGGTCGTTACGGCCCCGGCATCGGCTGAATGGTTCACCGACCTCTACCTCGGAGGTGCGTTCACGGAGAAGCACGATGTGGACACAAATTTCCCCACTACCGGCGGCCAGATCACAACCCTGGATGTGAGCTTTAATAATTCCTTCGCGGGAGGGTTCCGGGGCGGCTACTGGTTTGCGGGTTTACTCGGCCCACTCGACCTCGGCGTAGGGTTGGACGTTTCGCACTTCGCGCCAAACATCAGCCGACAGACGCGCACCTTCTGCGGGCGGGTCTGCGTCAACGACGTGTTCGATGACTTTGATCTCTCCGTCTGGACGATTGGGTTTGACGCGATGCTCCGGTGGCCGCTCCTGAAGAGTCAACAGTTTCCGACTGGCCAGCTTCAACCGTATCTCACGGTGGGACCGGCGATCTTTGTAGCCCACGCGGAAGATAACCATAACTTCGAGCCCTCCCACCAGTCCGACAGCGACACCTCAGTCGGCGTGAAGGTGGGCGCGGGTGTCGCGTGGCAGTTCACCAAGACCATCGCGATGTTTGGTGAATATCGATATACGCACTTCAGCCCCGAGTTCACGTTCAGGGATGATGTCCTCGGCAGCGCCAACCTGAGTACGGCTACCAACACGCACTACCTGCTGATGGGGGTCTCGTTTCGCTTTTAAATCAAAACCCGTTCTCTGTCGTCGAGCCTCGAAGACGCTCGAGGCCGGATAACTTCCGCGTTGTGCGCCGACCATCAACCGGACGCAGGGCTCGCAGGTGGCCATCACTCAGTACGGTACGAGGAGTGTGAGCGCGCGCGACGCCAGGAACTCCAGCATGAAGGCCAAGATCGCGCTCAGGACCCACAGGTGGTAAAGCCGAGGTGTCATCGGGATACCTCTTCCGCTACCAGGGCACTCGCGACGCCGGCAACGCCCCTAAACGAGGCCGACGCAGACCTACTCCGACTCGCGTCGTTGAACTAGCAGTTCCCTTTCTTCGCTTGCCCCGGGGGACAGAACCCTTCTTCCGGCGGCGCCGGGGGTACCGCCGCCTTCATCGGATGGCCGGGCGGCACTTTGTAGTACTTCATGGGCATTCACATCATCAGCGACGGCCTCGGTGTTGAACACAGTGATACGCAGGCCTAGTTTCGCCATGGTCGCCTCCTGTTGCTCGACTGTGCAACGGGAGGGCCAGAGCGCACGCCAATAATCGCGCGGAGATTCTGTACGGAGATGCCGCCGTGGCATGCAACCATGTCATAGGCGTGCTTGGTACGATTGAGCGGCTGTGACCTCGTTCATCCCCAAGCTATGCGAGCGCCTCACCAACCTTTCGCGGCTGGCGGACCTGCGCCTCCCGGACTGAGCCCCAACTCGACGGCCACGCCGCACCTACCGGACAACATCGCTACTGGCGTATCCAAAGGTGGTCATTGACGACCGCCCACGCCCACCTTTAGCTTCCCTCACCGTACAAGCCCCCACCGACCTCTCTAGCCTCCTTCACGCCCCCACCGTCTTCCTCCAAGAGCATCGATGATGTGGGGAGCTGGATGGTGGAGCAGACAAGGAGTGGGTCTGGATGACCTGCTCGTGTGGGGCGGTCATCAGCCAGACACTGGAGTCAGCACGCTGTCAGCAGCCGCCAAGGCGCCCAATGCGTGAGCCGGGTCCCGCTGGAAGAGGCGGATGCTGATCTGCGGCCGCTCGCTTGCGGAACAGCACCTCGCGGAGGCGCGGCGTCATGAGTATGGAATCGGACAGCTGCAGACCGTGGAACAAGCTGTCGAGGTCCCGACTCTGTAGCGCCCATCGTCGGCGGCACGCGCCCGTGTAGAAGCCGTAGCGGAGGCGGAGGTGCGACTCGTCCTCAATGAAGTACTTCGTGTAGCGGATCTCCTCCGACGCGCGGGCGCCGAAGAATCCGAGCAGCTGGCCTCCCGGGCGCAGCAGCCGCGTCAGCTCCGCGGCCAGGACACCGCCAGCCGCCGAACCGAGATAGTCGAAGATATCCCAGCACAACACCGCGTCCACGCTCCCGTCGCGGAGGGCGAAGCGTCTCGCCAGGAACTCCAGGAGCCGATCAAACGTGCCCTCGCGCGTGTGGCGATCGAGATCGGCGTACACGTCCCCGACGTGAATCTTGCAGCCGAACCGCTCGCCCAGGAACGAGATGTTCGACCCGATGGCCGGGCCCAGATCGACCAGGACCGCTTCCGGCAGCGCGTCGACCGCTGACAAAAACTTCGACAGCGTCTTGCTCACATAGACGGCCTCGTCGGCTGCGAAGGCGACTGGGCCCGGCATCATATCCCGCATTCAACGATGCAACTCAGACGCGCACCAGATCGTTGTTCAGTGAAGAATCCCTGGACAGGTCCCGGTTCCACGCTGCCTGCGCCTCACGCGGCTTGTCGACACGCGGCATCTCGACGCTGCCGCGGAAGTGCGAGCCGTCGGCGATAGCGAGTCTCGGCGCCGTGATGTCCCCTTCGACCGACCCCGTCTCCTTGATGTCGACCTTCTCGGTCGCGGTCAGGTTACCAACCACCTGCCCGAAGACCACGAACGATTTAGCGGCGACCTCAGCTTTGATACGCCCGTTGGATCCGACCGTGAGCACGTGATCGCGCAGCTCGATCTTGCCTTCGACCGTCCCTTCGATCGTCAGGTCCTCGCCGCCACTCAGCTCACCGTTGATGACAATACTCTTGCCAATGCCCGCCCGCTGTTCGTTGATAACGACGCCCTTTCCATTGTGTGTCCACTCTTCGTTCATAGTCCCTGCACTGCTTGCGTTTGATCTCATCGACGGGGATCCTTCCAACTTCGGGCGCCGCGCCGTTCATAGCGCGCTGGGGAGAAGAAACGCCGGGCCACCCCGCATCGTAGCCCAACCGCCGGGGTACCAACAAAATTCGAGACGCTGACCCCTTTCATTCACCGGTGTGGAGAGTGGGATTCCCATGATTTGCAGCCCCGTGCAGCCGCGGCTGGGCGGAGTGATCGTCTTCCCGCCGTCGGGCCCGCGACCACCTGTGCTGATTAGCAGCGTCCCTTCTTCGCCTGACCGGGAGGACAGTTGCTGTTGGGAGTTGTGGAGGAGCCGCCTGGCGCGGGGGGAGCCGCCGTAGTGCTGCCATTGGCCACCGTCACCGTAACGCCTGCTGAGGTTCCGATGTTGCCGGCGGCGTCACGAGCGGCCGCCGTCAGCGTGTGAGCGCCGGCCGCGGTGGTCGTCGTGTTCCATGTCACCGCATAGGGCGGCCCTGTCACCTCGGCCCCGAGATTCGTGCCATCGAGCTTGAATTGGACGCCCGCCACGCCGACATTGTCGGTGGCGCTGGCTGACACGGTAACCGTGCCGCTCACCGTGGTTCCGGTAAGCGGGGCGGTCAGCGCCACCGTCGGCGGTGTCGTATCCGCCAGCGCCGTCCCACTGCCGGTCGCGATCGCTGAACTGCTGCCTCCGTTTGCCGTGAAGCTGACCGTTGCACTCGCGGTGGCCGTGGTCGTCGGCGTGAAGCGCACCGTCACCGTCTGGTTCGCCCCGACTCCGCCGAGAGTAAAGGGACTCCCAGACATGATGCTGAAGGGCGCGGAGGTGGACGCGGCCCCAGAGACCGTCCCACCCCCTGTGTTCGAGACCGTGAAAACTTGGTCGGCGAAGCTGCCGACGTTCACGCTGCCGAAATTCACGGTCCCGGTTGGACTCACGGCAAACTCGGATCGTGCCACGGCGCTCGCCACGCTCGAACAGGCGCTTTGATTGCCAAGCGCATCCACGGCCGTCACCGCGACGGTATAGAGCGTCCCCGTGGTGAGCCCGGTGAGCCTGACGCTCGCCGTTTGGTTGGACCCAGGACTGGATGTTGGAGCGGCCACCTGAACCGAGGAGGACCCGGGGCAGGGCGAAGTCGAGGTTCCGTAATAGAGGAGGTAGAACGCCAAGTCCGTGAGTGGACTGCCGTCGGTGTTCGTAGTGGGTGCGGTCCAGGTGGCGTCGAGGATGCCTGCGCTACTAGGGCTGGCCACCAGCAAGACTCCGCTCATGAGAAGGCCGAGCGCAACGCACGAGACAGCGGACCGGGCGTTCCTCCGAGGCATCGTGGTCTCCTCGCGGGGAGACCACCATGTTCCCGGGGGCGCCCGGACACTCCTCCATCGGAAGTCCGGCTGTCAGCTATCAACAGGCCTGACCCGTGACTTTGCGTCCCTGCCTCGCGGCAGGTTTGCCCTTATCGAGAAGGAGGTCTTCCCTCGACAGCGATCCGGATGCAACGAAGGTGCCTCGCACTCGTTGCATTGCGCGAGGCTCGCTAAGTAGCCGGGAACGGCCAGATCACGAATGGCGAGCACGACTGACGAGTGGAGCTCAGACGACCAACGAGTGCCATGCTGGGCTACGCGGGACAGACGAGCGTTCCGACAGTGACGTCGCAATCTTGAGAACCTGCCGCACCCTTGAAGAACCTTCAGCATTCACGCACGCCGTACTCGACCAACGCGGCCGCCTCCTGCGATCAGCCGTCTGCTAAACTCCCGCCAGCCATTCCATCGAGGTGCCCATGCGGCGGATCGGGCTTGCGGTCGGCGTGGCATCCCTGTGGCTCCCCACGCGCTACACTGTCAGCAGTTTTCGCACTGATACGCAGCGGAGACTACGCCTGAGACGGGGAGGTCCTAACATCCACATGCAGCCGGCAGGTGATGCGGGGCGTTAGGCGGGCTGCCCCAGTGGATCTCTCAACCGACGCATCGCTAGAACAGGAAGAGTTATGGAACCGATCACGTGGAGATGAGACTCGAGAACAAAGTCGCCCTGATCACCGGGGGCTATGGGGGCATGGGGCGTGCCTCCGCGCGACTGTTCGCGAAGGAGGGAGCGGTGGTCTTCGTCGCAGGTCGCGACAGAGAGCGCGGCACAGTGCTGGCGCAGGAGATCCACGGCGCTGGCGGCAAAGCGCACTTCGTCGAGCTGGACGTTACCCACCAGGACCAGTGGGATGCCGCTGTCGCCCGCATTCGCCAGGAGGTCGGCGCCCTGCACATCCTGATGAATATCGTGGGCTCGAATGCACTGGTCATGTTCCCCGAGATTGACATCGGGAAGTGGAACGAGATCTTCGAGATCAACGTCACCGCCGTTGTTCGTGGGATCCAGACCTGTGCGCCACTCATGAAGGAGTCAGGCGGCGGCTCGATCGTGAACATCGGGTCGGTCGCTGGAATCTCCGGCAACTTCAGTACGGGCTACTCGTCGTCGAAGTGGGCCCTCGAAGGGCTATCGCGGTCCGCTGCCTACGTGTACTCCGATGGGGCATCCGCTGCAACGTCATCCAGCCCGGTTTTATCGCCACGGACATGACGGCGGCGATGACGGCCAATGCTCTGACGAGGAAGCTGGCCGAGCGCACCATGAACAAGACCGTCCTGCTCCGCCGGACCGGCAAGGCAGAGGAGATCGCCTACACCGCTCTCTTCCTGGCCAGCGACGAGTCGTCCTACATCACCGGGACGGACATCGTGGTCGATGGAGGCTGGGCCTCGGTCGCGGCTTATCTGACCAACGAGCGTTCGAACGGCATGCTCACCCTTCTGAGGACAAAGGTACACGTGCAGGCGTTCCTCAGGCGTTTCTGGTGAAGACCCGTTCTACACGACCGGCATGGAGCACTCGCCGACGAGCGCGACCGGCACGGCGTGGGAGCGCACGCCGTGGCGCGCGACGCAGCGGGCGGCGGCGGCTCGCGTCGAGACTATCGTGAAGCCTATCCGCGCACTTTACACATCCTCATCATCCTCATAGGAGTCCCCATATGTTGTCTCGCGCTTAACGCGAAACTTAGGCCAGTCCTCGCACTCCTTTCGTCTTTGCCAAGCCTCGCGCCAGCCGCGAACGATAGGCCCGTAGTCCGCGTCATCGCCGAGATAACGCTCGAAGAGCGCGTAGACGGGCTCGAGGCGCACGAACCACGGGCGGCCAGCTGCGGCCACGGCGTCTTCCAAGAGTTCGACCTCTTCCCCACCCATTTGCGGAATTAGGAAGCAGTCGTGAACGATCGCGAGGTGCCGAACGCCTCGCTCGTTCAGCGCGCGAACGACCTCGGCCGCGAAGGCAGCGTCGCACATATGAATGATCCCAGGACTGACTCGATTCGTCAGCTTTCCCGCCTGGAGCCCGCGCGGCTCGGCCACGATAAGCTTGAACGCCTGGTGCGAGATGACGCGCTTCACCGCGCGCTGAGGGTTCCAGATGAATTCCGTGCCGTCGAGCGGGTCGACGACACGAAGACAGCCATCCCGCGCAATTGCTGAGACCCCGAGCGCCTGACACACACGCAGCCAGAGGGCGTCGTACGGCTCCTCGATCGATGCGAGTGCCGCGCGAACGTTTCTGCTGTCCCCGAGCCCGCGGCCGTACTGCACGGGGTCGTTCCTCAGCAGGCGCGCGAGGTTATCGATGTCAGCGCCGTAGCGAATGTTCTGCAGCTCGCTAATACAGGCGCGCAGGCGGCTATCGTCCGGACCACTGAACCCAGCCAGACGGACACCGCCCACTCGTGACGCCTCCCACAGGCGACGGGCACGCGCCTCTTTCGGCGTTTCTTCGTCTTCGACGATCCGTCGCTCGTCCTTTCGATGCGCCGCGAGAATGGCGATCACATGATCCATGCTGGAGCTGACGTCGACACCAAAAAGCGGAACCAGGTCATCGAACTCGCCCGCAGCCTCTTCGAGCTCGTAGCGCTCCTCCGGGACCATCGCCCGGAACCAGGCTCCGCGCTGCGTCGCCCGGAGGAACGACATATCATCGCCGACCGGAGAATCGCTCGCGATCGCAAACACGTCCTTCGACCGCGTTTGGGGGACCCAGACGTTCCGCGCGTACCAACGACGATTCGTCCCAACGAAGAACATGGATTTGATTTCGACGTAGGGAACATCCCACGCAAGGTCACCCGCGCGCTGCCGCTCGCGGATCTCGCGACGCACCGCCAGCGCGGCCTGGTAGCGTCCGCGGCGCGTACGGTAGTGGTTCCTGAGTCGGAGCGCGGCCTGGTCGTCAGCTTGGAGCCATTGCAGATAGAGCCGCTTCATCCGTTCACGACGTCTGGTAGGGTCCTGGATCTTCGCCGCGAGGCGGACTTGCGCTGACCGCTTCCAGGCAGCGTAGGCCTTCTTCCAGGCGTGGCCCCGGATTGCGGTGCGCTCCCGCCTAACGTCGTCTCGGATCGCCCGGAGATCGAGCCAGAGCCGGGCCGCCTCAAGGCGCTGACGAACATCGTTCGCACCATCGCCGACTTCCATGACGTCGTAGGCCTGCTCGGCGAGCACCGTACGTTCGATCGCGGAGGGTGGTGCATGGTCCTCGGCGAGGAGCAGACGGCGGCTCCTGGAGATACGCAGCAGGCGTATGAGTTCGCGACACCGCGCGCTGTCGACGAGCTTGATTCGATAGACTCGGTGGCGCGGCCCGCGGCCAGAGCGCTGCGGGCGTTGCAGAGTCGACCGGAACACGTTCGGAATCCCTTTCGTGGCTACCTTCCATAGCGCGGCGGCCCGGACCCCCTGGTGAAGCAGTTCCGGCCAGACTCGAATTGTGATCGTGTCCGAGCTCATCTCGCGGACGGACCTGGCCCCCCGCGTAAGCGCTGCGCGATAGCTCGGAGACCAGACACGTGCCAGGGCGGCGAAGAACCGGTTCCCAGTGAATGCCGCGCGGTCAAGCCCGCATCTGAGGGCGGTAGCGACCGTCACGGCCCAGGCCTGTCGCGCGGTCATCTCAATGTCCGCCTGCTCTTCAGGCGACAGGCCGACGAGCCGAGCGGCCACAACATCGAGACTCGGCGATGTCAATTCCCAGACTCGGTCCGCAGTACCAGGGGATGGCGCGCTTTCGGGCGGGCCGCAGATGGCAAGCGTGTTCCGGTATTGTCCGGCAGTTGGCCGCCCCATTTCCGCGCGCCTTTCCGGTCCTAGATAAAGGACCACTAAATAGACAGTAGCGCCGACCGGACCTCAAACCCAAAAACGGACCACTACGTGGAAGAACCCTCAGTCCGCCGCCCGCGCGCACGAGCGGGGCGGTGCGCAAAGACAACGTAAGAGAGGAGGTGAATGACAATGGCGCAGTCCAAGTCCGTGATCGCCGCGCAGGTCGTCCGCACCCTGCGCGACGAGACCCGCACTAACAATCCCCGTCTGCGGACCATCCACGATCTGCGGTTTCGCGACGTGTTCGTCATCAACTCCAGGCCGACGAGGTAACGCAGCCCGCCACACCGCCCGCAAAGCGAGGTTTTCGATGCTCCCGTCTCCCGGATCTAGAAGTCCGCACCCGATCAGTGCCCACCGCCGGACACCTGCTGGCCCTCGGCTTCGAGCCGCTCGGAATCGTGATGCACGCGAGCGGCACGAAGACGTTCCGGTTTTCGCCAGCCGCTCGAGAGGCGCTTGAGCGGTTCCTTCTCGCAAAACAGCGGCTTGACGTCATGCTCGCCGACGCTGATGAGGGCGGCGGCGGGCACGGCTCGGGCACGTACTAGAGGATGCCAGTTGAACATCTAGACGCGCGGCGGGGCCGTGCAGGACCTCGGCGGTCTGCGCGAGGGCGTGCGCCTCGTCGCGGGCCGGCCGATGTTCAAGCCAGGCGCCGTGGACGCCGTGCTCGGTGCGGTTGAAGTCGCCGATCAAGCCGCAGCCGTCGCGCTCTCGCCCGAAGAGGCCTGGGTCCGCGTGCCGAAGGCCGCGGCCACGAAGTAGCGCGACCCGCCCGCAGCACCCCCTCACGTTCTACTCCCCGCCATCCCGGTGGGGCGTTCGTGTTCAAGTGCAGCTCACCCTCGCTACACGTCTGCGCGCACGACAGCCGCGCACGAAGGAGATCGAAATGGAGACCAACACGCACTACAACCTGGAGATCCGCATCGGAGGCGGCAAGCTCGCTCTGGACGACGCCGACGTCCTGGAGCACGTCGACACGGACACCCTCGACCGCGACGAGCGGCGCGTGGTCGAGCTGGTCGAAGACGACCGCGTCGAGATCTGGGAGTCCTCGTTCATGGACAGCCCCAGCCGCGTCTACCGCTTCCAGACGACCGATCCCGGGGTCGCCAAGCAGTACGGCTTCGAGGTGGACGAGCCGACGTACACGGGCGTCTGGTGTACGGGTTACACGTACGCCTTCGCGGACGACTTCGAGGCGGTGAAGAAGCCGGTGGACCTAATCACGATCCTCGACCAGATGGCGAAGGAGATCGCCGAGGCGCGCGAGATGCTGACTACGCCCGGTGTCGAGATCGTGGACATCGGGTACGACAAGCGCAACGGCTATGAGTTCTGGCTCACGACAACCGACCCGGTCGTGGCGGAGAAGTTCGGCTGGGAGAACCACGACGAGGAGGTGGACGAATGAAGACGCGCACACGCACGAAAGTACCGTCGACGATCCGCCCGACGCATGCGTTCACCACGCGCGAGCGCGAGGCCTATATCAATTGGCAGAAGCCGGACTCGGACGCGCCCCTCGGCTGGGTGACCTCGCACGAGGGCTACACCATCGCCGCGCAGGTCGTGAAAGAGGCCGACCTTGACCTGAGTCCGCACGCCCGCGAAGCCGTCGCTGAGCTGTCGAAGCGCCTTAAGGTCGGGAAGATGTACTCGCCGCTCCTCCTGGCCGCGACGTTCGCCGCCTCGATGGTCATCGACGACAATGCCGAGACGATGGACGCGACGCGGGAGAAGCTCGAAGAGGTCCTGGACGCGGTCGAAACGTGCTGGTCCGATCCTGAGCCACCCGAGTCGTGGGTCGTCAACACCACGGCTGAGGGTGACGGCAGCATCGACATAGTTAAGTTCCTGAACCACATCCGCCGTGTCACTGCCGAGGTGCTGGCGCGCCGTGGCGCCGAGCCCGAAACGCTGGACGAGAAGTACCGGCTAGCATTCAACCTCGGCGGTCGCGACAACGCCGATCACGTACTCGACGTGCTGCGCTCGAAGGGCGCGCTCGGCACGCTGCGCGTGACCAAAGGCATCACGCACGTCGTCGACCGCAGTGGGTACGAGCGCCTGATGCGCGGCCTCAGTCGGCCCTATTACTGCCACGACCCGTACTGCGAGGGCGAGGCGACGCACTACACCTGGGACCGGCTGGAGGAACTCGAGTGCGTCGAGGATGGCAAGGTCGCGGTCCACGTTCGCCGTCAGGAGCGGCGAGATGGCAAGTGGGCCACCGCCATCGCGGTGTGCGGCCGGCCGAGCGGCGTTGCCGAGCTCCTCGCTGAGATCGACGAGTCGCGCCAGTACGTCGTGGTCGAGAGCGAGGTGGCGGCATGAGCGCCGAGGATCTGGTTCGCGGCTATCAGCGGCGCACGCAGGAGTACGTGAAGGCGAAGGGCATCACGCGCACGCAGCTCACGGAGTCGGCCGGCTACGCCGAGGGCTACGGCGTTGGCGTCGCGCGGCGCCTGGCGGGCAAGAAGCCCGTGCTGAACATCCTGGCCGAGCACGGCGTATCGCTCGACGAGTTCATGGCGCGCGTCAAAAGGTACGGCGGAGACTTCGCAACGGCCGTCGAAGCAGTAATCGTCGAGATCGAGCGTAGTAACTAGTTCGGCGCGCTATCGGCGGCTCCGGCGTGACGGCATCTGCGTCCGGTGCCGGCGTCGCCGTGCCAGAACCAGCAAAACGAAGTGCGCGGTCTGCGCGCAGGCGCTGAAGGTCACCGACGCATTGGGCGCACGTCGGCGCAAGTACGGCGCATCAGCTGTTGACGTCCAGCGCCTGATCAACAACCAGGACGGGAAGTGCTTCTGCGGAAAGCGCGTCGACCACTCGGACGCGCTGGATCATGAGTGGGAGACACTCGACCTGCGCGGCGTTCTCTGCCCCTCGCACAACAGCGTTATCGGTCGGACTGACGCCGAGCTCTTCGCGTTCGCGCACGGCGTCGGCCAGTACGCGTCCCGGCGCCGACTGATCCTGCTACACCGGCGCTGCGTCGCGATGTCGAAGGCTGCGTAGCACCGCGCTCGCGGCCCGAGCGCACCAACCCCCAACCTCGAACCAAAGGACGACACCACCACTTGGAGACTCGCACCCGTAGTATCCCCAGCGCCGCCGCGCTCGTCGTGGCGGGCCATCAGATCACCCGTATCATCAAGCGGAACGGCAGCGCGACTATCTGCTTTGGCCCTGAAGCCGAGGAGACGCTGCTCGAGTTCATCCGCGCCAAGGACCGCATCGACCAGCTGGTAGAACAGGCGCCCGAGGTACGGT
>Ga0306921_10001928_pt1 | contig 20514 bp, 23 predicted proteins | sample sta12Cox44000080_FD_203760 | JGI IMG/M metagenome (GOLD analysis project Ga0306921, IMG submission 203760) | Lab enrichment of tropical soil microbial communities from Luquillo Experimental Forest, Puerto Rico - statoxic.12C.oxic.44.000.080 (v2)... | ecosystem: Environmental > Terrestrial >... | reverse complement strand
GCACGAATCGAATGAGAAATTTGAACGTAGTCAACAACCATCCGACAGGCTTGACCAGCCAAGATGTCAGAGACTTGTTGGCGAGCGATTCAGTGGATCTCATGGTTGGTTGCCGGCGATCCTTCCTTTTCGCTGTGCGCCTGCATAGCTGTTATCCAAAGCGTCCCATACTATACGAATCATCCGCTCTGGACGCAATTCGCGCTTGGTCTCATCGGCGGCTGTTACGATCCGTTAACTTTGCTCCCGATACGCGAGATCCCCGCTAGCGGGGACAGTGTAGACTGCGCTTGATGCAGATGCTCGGAGACCCGGGGCCAAAGAGGGAGCGAATTGATTTCACGAAGAACCGGCTTGATTCTGCTGCTAGCTGTCACACTGGCTGTGATCGTGGTCGACGTGTTCCTGCCACGGATTCCGCAGCCGCAGGCATACCATAGTTTCGCTGACCAGCGCAGTGTTCTCGGTATCCCCAATTTTGCTGACGTAGTTTCCAATCTACCTTTCGCGGTATTTGGATTGTGGGGTCTGGTTTTCTGGTTGCAATCCAATTCCGAACTGAATCCCAACCATTTTGTCGATCGGCGAGAACGCTGGCCCTACCTGGTGACTTTTGTTGGAGTCCTGCTTACGGCGTTCGGGTCCGCGTACTATCACTTGGAACCAAGCAACGCACGTCTAGTATGGGACCGATTGCCCATGACGATAACGTTCATGGCGGTGGTGGCGGCCATGATCGCCGAGCGCATCAGCGTGCGTGCCGGCCTCTGGCTGTTGCCGGTTCTTGTGCTGGTCGGCATGAGCAGCGTTTTGCAGTGGTACTTGAGCGAACTGCGCGGCGCCGGCGATTTGCGCTTCTATGCCACAGTGCAAGCATATTCGGTTCTATTTGTGCTGATTGTACTTCTGCTTCCTCCACGCTACACCCGGTCATCAGACTTGGCGATTGTGGCCGGTTTCTATGTTCTCGCGAAAGTCTTGGAGACTCTGGACAAGCCGATTTTCGAGCTAGGACACGTCGTAAGCGGCCATACCTTAAAGCATCTGGCAGCTGCAACCGCGGGGTACTGGATATTACGGATGCTGCAGAAACGGCGTCCCCTCCCGGGCTTCTTTCCGGTCCCTTCTGTCGCGTAGGAGCGGGCCGGAACCAGGCTAGGGCGCTTTCACAGTTGTTGTAACCTCACTGCAACTTGAAATCGCCTGAGAACCAAGGAATGGCATTTGGCGGCCAGCAAACAGCTCGGAATTGGATCCTCTCAAGGTAATTTTTGATACAGCAAACTTAGCGGAGGTTTAGTTTGCGCTGCTCGAATGCCAGCTACAGGCCGGCAGGAATGCTCCGCATCTCAGTCAATTCCGATTGGCTCATCGGGGCCTCGGCAGCAAAGCTGGATGTTGCAGCCGAAATTCGAGCATGGTTCCTTGGGCGAGACTTACCTGTTGTCCCCCTCCGCCGCCAGCAGCCCGCGCGGTCCCGAGACCGCCGCCGGCTGCAGCACCGATGGCCGCCCCTCTTCCTCCACCGGCGATGGCGCCAATGGCTGAGCCTAGCCCTGCACCGGTGGCCACGCTGCGCGCGGTTTGTCCGCCTTGTCCTTGTCCTTGCAGTTGATACGTATCCGTCATGATCGGATGTGCGGTGCCGTTGATCACAATGTCGGTCAACTCCAAAGCCAGTTCGGAACCGCCCGACATTCTCCCCGCCGATTTCGCCGAAACTAACTGGCCATGGACCGTTGTTCCACGCGGGGCAGCCACCACACCCACAGCCATCAAGTTGGTCTCCAGCTTGCCCGTAAAGCGAGCGCCGGGACGTTGATTTGTCGAGCTGAGGGTTTCCGAGAGCCGAATGAGAACACGCGTACCCGCTGGAACCGAGATCGTGTTGCCCTGCGCCGCTCCGGCATAAGCGGTGGAGACAACACCAACCCAGTTCACCAGGACACCGAAAGTGACTACGTAGACCACGCAGGTCAAAGTCTTAACCAGGGCTGTTTTCATACAATGTCTCCTTACACAGAAAATTCGTCGGCCCACCTACGACTACTTGATCGGCAACGCGGAGCTGCGCTGCAGGTCACTGAGCGATAGCAGTTGGCTTTCGGCCTCGTAGAACTTCGCCGCCGTCTCTGGTCCCAGGGCATCTTTCACCTGGCCGTAGAACTTCTCCAGCAGGGCCGCGCGCTGGCTCTGAAATTGCGTCTGGTCGTGCACGACCTGATCGGCTTGTTGGGCGCTTAGGTTGCTGGCGTTCTTGATGTAAGCGTCAATCGAGGTGGCGGCCGTCGTATTCAGCTTGTCGAGCTCCGCTTCATATTGGCTGTAGATCGACCAGAATTTGTCGGCATCGGCTTCGTTGAGGGACAGCACTAGCATCACCACTTGTTCTTTCTGGTCGGCTACGTTCTCGTGCAACAGGGTCGTGTAAGCTTCCACATTGGCCTTCTGCGCGTCGCTCGGCCCGGCGCTGGCCGCTGCGGCCTGAGCCAGGGGAGTTCGAAATATGTGGGAGTGGGCCGAGCCGGCCGAGACTAGAGCAAAACCTAACATCGTCAGCAAGCACAATATGGCGACCCAGCTGATGCGCGTAATCTTCATGGCGTTCACCTCGCTCAGAAATTTAACTGTGTCTTACCCGGTGGTCGCTACCTCACCCCATTTAGGCGAAATGGCGGCAACAGCGGATTCTAGGGCCCTGACATCGGCGTCCGTTTTCTCCCTAGCCGACCGTCGGCAACCAAGCGGTTCGGTAATGAAGCGGCAGGTAATGAGCTGTCGGCGACGAAGCGGCAGGTGATCCGGCTCCGTAACGAAGGGGGCCGTAACGAAGGGGGCCGTAACGAAGCAGTCGTTAGGCAAATAATAGCTCTCCAATCCGGTTGTCGTAAAGCCAGATTGCGCCCCAGTATCGGGTTTGTTTGGAAAAGGCAGGGTCACGCAAAAGCCGGGGTATACCTGGGTATACAGCGGTTGACATCCCCGTAATAACGCCGGGCTCCACCTGGGATTCCTAACGATTGACTTGCCAACTTTGGCTGGCGCCGCGGTGGCAGTCCCACTGGTTAACGTTGCCTCCATCGGCCCTGCTCTGATAAGCCACGTCGAGGCACTTGCCGCTGTTGACGTTGATGATCTGAGAGCCCTGCATGCGCCAGCGCTGGGCTCCGCTGCTGTTCCACGGAAATTGCTGCACGTTGGCGTCGTTCGCCCTGCTGGCCACCGCCACGTCGAGCATCATGCCGCTGTTCTGATTACGGATGGCAAATTCGTTGCGTCCCAGGCTAATGAAGTCCCATCGCTGGTTCAGCCTACCGTTGCACCGGAATATTTGAACATTTCCGCCCTGCGACCTGCTGCTAGAGGCAACGTCAAGGCACTTCCGGGAATTGCGATTGATCACAGGCCCGCTGAACTGTACTCTGCCGGGAGGCTGCGGTCCCACGACAGGTGGCCGGCCTGGTGATGGACCACCAGGAGTCGGACGGCCAGTGGTTTCAAACCGCAGGATGGTGTTGGCGCGGGAAACCACGCAGAAGCCCGCGAGGCGCCCTCCGCGAGGTGGCGCCGCCGTCCAGTTCACCTTGAATCCATTGGCGTTTACCGATCCCGGCTGGACACTGATATTCGCCATGGGGATGTTGAGGTAATGCGCAGCCACTTCGTTCCTGCAGACGCGCAGCGCGTCGTTTGGAACTTGCGCCCGCGCCAACAGCGCAGCGTACGAAAACAACACCGCCACCGCATATGCGAAAAGCAAGCGCCTCATCCTGCGCCCCTTTCGGCAGACTATCCTTGGAATCAGCCAGAGATAGTCCGCGCCTCCGAAATTCACAACTTCATTATGGATGCGGCCTGGCGGTGCCTAAGCTGATGGAACGAGCTAAAAGAAGTTCTCCCCTGTGCCCGATTAGATCGTTGCACTCGACACCCCGTTAACTGATTACCCTAGCCCTTGGGTGGTGTCCAATCGATTATGTTGTTCAAATTCCACGGATTCTGAAGCAAGTTAAGCTGTAGGTCGCCATCCCTATTGATGGTGATCTGGGTCGCTGGGAGCAATGTGCCGGAACTCTGTCCTGCTTCCTGGTTGTTGATGTTAACTTCTCCGGCTGTTATGTCGAATGACCGCGACCGCGTGTTCCAGGCAGCTTCTGCGAATGCAATCCTACGGTTGGTAATGAAACGCACTCGGCGGCCGGTTGGCGTCGGAACCGACTCCGCATAGGCTAGATCGAAACCCACCGTCCCCGGCATCGTCATGCGGCCGGCGGACCTCATCCCCTGGAGCGCATTCACCAACCCTCGCTGTTGACCTTGCTTGAAGGCAGTGATCAAGGTCTGCTTGTCTTCCGGCGTTGACCACTGGCTGATGATCAGCCTGATGGTCACTTGGTGACCCAACTGTGTGCCCGTGCCGCGCGCCGTGGCATCAATGGTCTCGACCTGTGCTGCCGCCAACAGAGGTAATGTCAAAATCGCTACGACCACGCTGAACAACCTGAGCGCAGTTTTCATTTCAGCCTCCTTGCATGTGTTGAAAATCGAACTACTCTACCGGCGACCGCGTTGGGTCTGGGTCGCAGGATTCCTTGGAGTTCGCAACGTGGAAACCGGCGCGTAAGTTTCCGAGAAAACGGAAGCCGCGGCGAGCCCGGATTTCGGACCAGAGGGACCCGTGTGAGACCGACAGCGAAGCTCACTAAGCCCCGAGCGAGCCTTGCAGGTAACCCATTTGCGGAATCCGCTACAGCAGCATCGATGATGGGATTCTGCGATGGGTTGTATAGTATACCCACGCCGTTGCAAAAGAAAAGCCACTAGGATAGGGCTCACCCCGCCTGCTGGTGGATTGCTCATCCGTTACTGCTCGAAGCGGGGAGAGAGTACGTCACAGGTCGTCGGCTAATTGGAAGTTGGGCCGAATTGATTCCTTTTCGATTCGACGTGGCTAAAGGTCTGCCCCTCGTAATGCTCCAGATGTGAAAAGGATAGGGAGGTTAGTTGTGGCCAAAAGCGATGTTCCAAGGCCGAATGACGCCTTTAATCTCAAGATTCTTGACGGTCTCAAGTAGGCTCAGACCGCAACGAAACTACCCTCTCAGCTGTGAGATGGCGACGTTACGACAGCGAATCAGCGTACTCCACTCGACTAGATGGGAACCTCTAAGCCAACGATTGGTGTCTAGGAAATTCGGAGCGGTTCAATAGTGTGGTCCATAACAAAAGCCCTCGCACTTCCATTAGCGCACTGTTTTCATCTGCTCTTTGTCTGGTGACGATGGTCTCTGCAACTGCGGAACCGCGCCCTGCGACCGTACCGTCCACTCCCATAGAAGCGGCGTTGGAGGCGTTGCGATCCCGATTCTCAAACCAAGTCGTGATCGGGTTTGAGGAACTCTGGGATGTGCGTCGGGAGCGCGATCCACAGATCGACCTCGGACCAGCGAACTCAACTCTGGACCAAGTCGTTGCTCGTATTCGACGCGAAAACCCGACGTACAAGATAGAGTTGCTCCGGGGCGGTCTAGTACATGTCCATCCGGCTCACGACACCGCCGATCCTGCCGGGCTACTTGACCTGCGGCTACGGGAATTCTTCCTCCCACCAGACGACTGCGTAGCTCAACAACTGCTCAACATGGACCGTTGCACGGCCTTCTCATATACGCCAGAGCTGAGCAGGTACCTTTGTGAACACCAAATGGCTTGGTGTCGGGCACACGGCAAAGAGCCGTTCGTGGCCGGTGACTTCCTGGGGGACTGCAAACCCGCCAACCACCGTCATAAACCGATCTACCACGACAAGAAAATGACTTGCCCGATTAGTAACCAAGTGCTATATTACCCACCTCACTGTAGTAGCCCGCCTGACTGACCATAAGCATAATCACCTTTTCCAAATTTCGCTGAAGATAAGGAGGATCAGATGCGGATTTCAAAACCTCTGGTAATCGTGGCGCTACTGGTCTTGACAGCCAGCATGACCGTGGCCGGTACCGTGCCTACGCCTGTGAAGGTGCTTACCCTTCAGTCTAAGACCTCACCTTCCTCACCTTTCACCAGCCTCTGCACCGAAGATCCCGCCGCCGGATGTATCGTTCAGCTTCCGGTTGGCGGAACGACCATATTTCTTGCCAGCGACGGCGAGTCACCATTCGACCCGTGGGGGCACGGCGCTGACACTAGTGACCAGGTCGCCTTGGACTCGGTCTGGGTTGGTGGAGCGGGCTGGACGGCCTGCCCAGGTTGCACAAATCCGCCATTCGCAGGCGCGAACATTTGGGTATTGCCGGCTTGCGCAAACGGGGTTTGTGAGAATGGGCAACCGCCAGAGCCGATCGGCAACTGGAATGCGCCTGGTTTTGTGTGGAACTTCAGCGGCGTAATCACTTTTGCGATGTTAGAGTCCGACGGCACGGTCAGCGATACCTTCCAGATCGGCAACTTCGGACCGAACGGCGATGCAGGATTTTCATTCAGTTCTGCGCCCGAGCCGTCGTCCTTGTTACTTCTGGGCTCTGGTTTGATCGGAGCGATCGCCATTGCTCGTCGTCGCTTTCTGAAGTAGTTAAGGATTAGCTTCCATGCCAAGCAGGCTCTCCGGAGCCTGCTTTTTTTCCGACTCCACATCCCGGTGGAAAATTGCACCGCGATCCCCGCCGCTTTCAGATACTGGCGGGCGGTTTCACGACGGATGTGGGTAGCCTGCTGGACCGCGGTGACCATCTCGGCCCGTCCCGGAGCTGAGACTTCCTGTTTCTTCTCTTCGTTCAAGACATTAGCCATGACCCGAAGGCTATGAGGCCCCGCGGGTGTCAATGTCCTGGGCTGTTCTTGTTGGGCTGGTTTTCAGGTGATAATTAATGGCCGATTTTGGGTGATCGCTGAGCCTAGAAACCAATGGTCATCGGATGATGAGCCTCCATAGCACGACGACGGCCGCTACAGCAATGCCAACCTTGAAAATGATCCATCGGGCGTTCTGGAGCTTATCCTGCATGTACATGACCCAAGTTTACACCTAACCCGTTTTGTCGTCTTCCCTAAGATGAGTCAGTCAAAGGCGTAGTTCCGGCGGAAATACTGGCGAGAGCGATCAGGGAGTTTGAGGGTACCTGGAAGATTTTGGATTGGGGTGCTGTTGCGGCGGGTGGAACGCAAGCTGCGTTTGCTGCAGCGTGTCGTGGCCTGCTTCTGCGATCTGCACGACCCGGAGCGCATCGAATACGGCCTGCAAGAGATGCTGGTGCAACACATCTATGGCTTGGCCCTGGGCAATGAGGACCTCAGCGATCATGAGCAATTGCGGCACGACCCGCGGTTGGCCGTGTTAGCCGGCAAGCGCGAACTCGAGGTGTTGCCGGCCGCATGGAGCTGACGCCCGCCAGCAGCAGCGGTTATCGCTATCACAAGATCACCTGCTCGTGCCGAAGCCTTGGACCAGCTGTTGGTGGATGTGTTTCTGGAAGCGCACCCGCAGCCGCCAGCCCTGATCGTGCTCGATCTGGACGTGACCGATCGAGGCAAACAGAACGGCCCGCAGAGGAGAAAGACTGCGGCCCGTCGGGCACGCTCACGCCGCCTCTTTCATCAAAGTCAGGACACTGCACGCCAGGACTGCATGCAAAGCTTGAGGGATGCCAAATCCCAAGTGCTTCTAGTCGTAGCCGGGGTGCCGATTTCGGTTAACGAGCAACTACGTCGGGAACTGGCATGTTCATACGTCGAATCAGCTTCCTATAACGCGGATCTGACCGAAGGCTTTCAAGTTTGATGTCTGCGCCGACGTAGGCCATAAATGGGTCGTGGTTGCGCAGTGCATTCTCTAATTGTGCGAAGGCCTTGTCGTTTTGGCCAACAGCCGCGAACATGGTTGCCGCGTAATAATTCTTTTGCTGGGGATCGAGCCGCCCTTCCGATTTCTGAAAGCGGTTTTTGGCTTCTTCTATTCGCCCAGCCTTTGCGGCCGCGTACGCCAGTAACAGATCCACATGTCCTATTGGTGGCTTGCGTTCCTCCGCAAGCTCCGCAGCGGCCTGTTGGTACATTCCCAGGTACCCGTAGATTTCGCCAAGAGCTTCGTGGCCCTCGGCGAAATCGGGATAAATCTCCAGGGTCTTCTTAATCTGTTCGATCCCGGTTTGACACTGACCTAGCCGGCAATACATTTGTCCCAGTGACACTCCAATCACCGGTGAAAGTGGGTCAAGCTCATGCGCTTTTTGGATCTCGGCGGTCCCTTCTGCATATCGCCCCATGCCCGCCAGAAACTCACCGTACCAGTGATGTGCTGTGGCGTAGTTAGGATTGAGCTCCAGCGCTCGCTTGTATTCTGTTTCTGCGCCTTGCCAATCCCATTCGAAATCTCCCATGATCGAGGCCAATGATGCATGGGCTTCCGCCAATGTCGGATCCAGTTCCATGGCCTTCAGCGTCTCGGCTTTCGCAAGGCGAAATCCATCGTTTATATCTCGCTGCCCCAGGTTCACCATGATCTGGTAACAGTCGGCAAGACCGGCATACGCAGGGGCGAAGTTCGGATCCGCCCGGATCGCTTGCTGAAAATAGTTTTCGGCGATGGTCATCGCCTCGGGTGTCCGCTGATTCCAGAAGTAGCGGCCTTTCGAATACGCGTCGTACGCCTCCGGCTTCACTGGGCGCGAGGAAGCCAACCGAGTGGCCGCGCTCCTCGGCAGCTCAACGCGAATTTGCTCTGCTACTGTCCGCGCCAGTTCATCCTGGAGAACAAGAACGTCCGCCATGGCGCGATTGTAATTCTGGGTCCACAGATGCGTTTGATCACGGACTCGGATGAGCTGCGCCGTAAACCTCACCTGCCCCGATCCCCCACGCAAACTGCTCTCCAAAACGTAGTCCACACCCAGTTCTTTGCCGATCTGATGGACGGTCTTATTCGTCTGCTTATATGTCATCGCCGAAGTTCGCGCGATCACCCCCAATTGCTCTGGATTCAAACTTCCCAGCTCCGCAATCAGCTCTTCCGTAAGCCCATCCGCGAGATATTCCTGGTTCGGGTCGCCCGTCAGGTTCTGCACAGGAAGAACAGCCAGCATCGGCCGGGAACGAGTCCGGGCGGAATGAACCCGCTGCCAAATCAAGAGTTCCCCGATGGCAGCCACAGTGATGAACACCACGATCAACCAGATTTTTCCGCGAGCTTTTACCGGTCCTGCAGCAACCTGCTGCCCGTGTGAAATCAGTGGCTCTAGCGGTTCTTCAACTCTCACCGCAGGCACCAATCGGTATCCGCGCTTCGGTACAGTTTCGATATACGAAACACCGTCGTCGCCGCGCCCGCCCTGTAACTGTTTACGCAGAGTGAATATGTTCTGCGCCAGGGTCGCTTCTTCCACAAACGTGTCCGGCCAGACCTTTTGCAGAAGCTCCCCTTTTTCGACAATCCGTCCTTGATTCTCCACCAGAACCAGCAAGGTCTGGAAAGCCTTGGGAGTGAGCTGTATCTTTCGGTCTCCCTCGGTCAGAAGCTGCTGGGCAGGGTCCAGCCGGAAGGGTCCAAACTGATAATGGCGCTGCCTTTCCTGCAACATGCGAAGACTTTCAGGTAGGTTCGGGAAACCGCCTACTCAGCACCCCGAAACCGCATACCGGGACGATTCGGCTCAGTTGAGATACCTAAAAAGCCATTTGAAAAAAGTTTGAGCGCCCTTTAAAGACTTCTCGCAGGCATTCCAGCTATCTAGTCGCTATAAAAAATGCGACGCGGTGCAGAGCTATAGGCCGCGCCTGGGGTGTCAGGAAGTTTAGCAGAACTAAGTCAGGCAGAGAAGTTACCAGAGCGTCGCTCCGTGGGGGAACAGGCAGTCTGAACATAAGTCCAATCCAACAAGGAGGATCCATTCATGCAGCCGCAACCAGAAAAATCCGCGGGCCAGGTTCGCGCTTCCACCAGCATCTCGTGCTCACGTCAACTCTCGGCGTTACGAAAATTCAAGTTTCACACCGCTCTTTTGTTCCTGCTTTTGTTCACGGCTACGCTCAGCGCAGGCGCGAGCACCTTGCTCTACGACAATGGAGCGGACAATCACCTCTTGCAGAACCAATACCTGCTTGCTGTCGATCGGATCATCAGCGGTCCGAGGTACGCGGCGGATGGATTCACCCTCAGCACGGCAGCTACTCTCACGAGTGCCGTGTTTGCCGAGGATACAGCTGACTTCAGCGGACTCCGGCCGGTACCGCTAACCATCGATTGGTGCATTGGGACTTCTGTATTTTCGGGAAGCGTCGCGTGTGGTACTGCCGCGCTCAAGGCTACCGCCACGGGCTTTACCACCAGTGTTTTTACAAACTATGTTTCGTCTTTCAACTTACCTAACTTGGCAGTCCCCGCCGGTGCCTACTATTTGACCTTGGGAAACGGCACGGATACCCACTTAGGCGCCGACTATTGGGGTACGAGTGCCACCTCGGGTGGCGATGCCCAAACAAAAATGAATGGCACCATATTTTCAACTCAACTTGAAACTTCATTCCAAATCTACGGAACCACGAGCACATCAGTTCCTGAGCCCGGTACGCTGTCGGTGCTTGCCTCGGCCGTGTGCGCCATTAGGGCGGTTCGACGAAAACTTGTTCGGTAGCCTGAATGGCGGCCAAGCGTCCTCAATCAGCCCAGGGTAGGCGCTTCGAGTTGGATTGATTGGGTCGTAGTGCACCAGTACGTTAACCACCACAAACCTCGGTCTTACATCGGGAAGAATAGGCAATCTCTGATTTATTGTGCGAACGTGCGCCAAGTTTCACGGCAGTTATCCCGCATGTTTCAAAATCCAGTGGCTTCGAGGTAATTTTCAAAATACGAATTTGATCCCCTTGAAACCAGGCCATGCCGGAGTCTAACCTTTCCCCTAGCGCAGGAGGATAAGATGCGAGATCAACAGATACGTGCGGCACTGGATCAGCATTGGGCGGCTTCCGATGCCAACGATTTTGAAATGGAGCACCGCATCTATCACGAGGACGCGGTGCTGGAATACCCACAGTCAGGCGAGCGAATACGCGGCCGCCGCAACATACAAATCACCCGCTCTATCCAGCCGAACAAGAAACGCTTTACTGTCCAGCGAATCATTGGCGGCGGTGATCTTTGGATCACCGAATTCATCCTGTCATATGACGGCAAGCCATCCTACACCGTGAGCATCATGGAGTTCAGGGGCGACGAGGTTGCGCGAGAAACGCAGTACTTTGCAGATCCGTTCGAGGCCAGTCCAGCTCGTGCTAAATATGTGGAACGGATGGACGCGCAATCTCGAAACGCGGGGACTCGCTAATCACCCCGGCGGTTTGCGATACCTTCGTGGCGACTCTCTACCGCGAAACGAAGGACACATGTAGTCTACAGGTTAACCGTCAAGAACAGCCCGTTGCACTCACAATCCTGCCAATTAGGGCCTACGGCCCGCGAAACCGGATGAAAACCGCCCAGAGCCGAGAAATAATTCCTCGTGGTTGGGAGCGGCGAGATTGACGGAGCAGTGGAGAAGTCGAGGCCGTAATCCTGCCTGATCTGGAGCGTGCGTAGTAGAGCGAATAAATGGTGCGTTGTCTCTCCCCTGTGGGAGCGGCGATAGCCCGTGACCCTGTTTAATGAAAGCCCGGCACGCTCTCCGCTCCCGCCAGGAGGAGCTTATGGCGTATAGGATAGCGGGAATCGATGTGCATAAGAAGAAGCTGGCCTTGGTTGTGGCTGATGTCGAAGTCGAAGGCGAATACCAATTTGAGCGACGTTGGTACGAAAGTAACCCCGAGCATTTGCAACTACTGGGGGAATGGCTGATCGAGCAACAGGTCGAGGAAGTAGTGATGGAATCAACCGCCCAGTACTGGACAAAGCCGCAGCCGACATCAAGAAGGCCCTTCAACTGAACCCAGATGTTTTTCCCGGCCATCTCGACTTGAGCCAGATATATATCATGCAGGGACGGCCTCAAGACGCGTTGGTTGAAATCGAGCGAGAACCCTACGATTCCGCACGCGAGTTTATGTATGGGATTGCGTACTATGGGCTTGGTCGAGAGAAGGATTCCGACGCCGCATTGAATATGTTGATTGCCAAATACAGCGCAAATAGCCCTTACCAGATCGCCCAGGTTTATGCTTTCCGGAACCAGCCCAACGAAGCGTTCAAGTGGCTCGACCGGGCTTATGCCCAACGTAACGTCGCTTTGATCGGAATGAACGTGGATCCCCTGCTGAAGAGCCTCCACAACGACCCGCGATATGCCGCTCTCTAGAAGAAGCTCAACCTGCCGAATTAGTGTTTGTCTCGGCGTAGCCTGCAGCAAAGCTTAAGTCGGGTTAACATACCTGCACCAGCGAGGTGCAAATGCCCGCCGAGCCCTCCACAGAGCGCGATCGCGTCTTTCGCTTTGCACCGTTCGAACTGTCCGAGCGGGAGGGAGAACTGCGCAAAAGCGGCGTGCGCATCAAGCTGCAGGAGCAGCCGTTCCGTGTCCTATTGGAGCTGGTTGCGAACTCGGGCAAACTTGTGTCGCGCGAAGAGCTGCGGCAGAAGCTGTGGCCCGTAGACACCTTCGTGGACTTTGACGTTGGACTTAACTCAGCGATTCGCAAGCTGCGGCAGGCGCTAAACGACGACGCCGATAACCCACGCTACATCGAGACGCTGGCAAAGCGGGGCTACAAATTTGTTGCGCTGGTGGCCGACAGTACTGCGCCACCTCAGACAGCGAGCAAAGATTCACCGCCCGGCACTTCGATTTCGTTGCCCGGCGACGGTACAAAATCTGCGGCATCCGAAGAAATTCAGCGCAAGCCGCGACGATGGTATTGGGTCCTGGCGGCGTGTGTGCTGGCTCTGGTGTCCTACGGGGCTCTGGTAGCATGGCGACGAGCGAGCACTCCCCCGCCTCTGGCGACCGAGCGACAGATTACGGCGAACCCACGCGAAGCGCCGATCACTGCGGCCGTGATATCTCCCGATGGCAAGTATCTCGCCTACTCCGACACCACGGGGGTATACGTCCGGCATATTGATACCGGCGAGACGCGCCCGCTGCCCTTGCCGAGCGGCTTCGACGCGATTCCTACAAGCTGGTTTCCCGACGGAACCCATTTGTTGCTTGCATCGGAAGAAACTCTTTACGGTTTTGGACCACCGAGCAAGTCTGGGATTCCCAGCCTATGGAAGGTGTCCCTCCTGGGAGGCAGTCCGCAGAGGCTAGTGGACAACGCAAGCGGGGGAGCAGTTTCACCCGATGGCTCCAAGATTGCATTTTTGCGTAGCGACGCCATGGGCTCAGCCGAAATCTGGGTAATGGCTACCGATGGAAGCAATCTCCAGCACGTTGCCCAGGCGGCCGTGCCGGAAGGCTCGACTAGGGCAGGCGATACGATCAACCGAGTGTTCGAGTCGGTCTTTCTTCCCGAGATCGCATGGTCTCCCGATGGAAAACGATTGGCTTATGTAAAACGCTTCGAAGCAGCCAGCCCAGGTCCTTCGGAGGACAAACACTCGCTGGAAACAGTCGAGTTGCTGGGCGGCCAACCCAAGGTGCTGAAAACTTCGACGCACCTTCTGAACGTAGTCACCTGGGCGACTGATGGCCGTTTGCTGTTCGGTTACCGTAACGATCCGGCTAGTGAGCGGGTGGACACCGGAATCTGGTCGCTCCGCGTCAACCAGGAATCCGGAGAGCCCGAGGGAAAGGAAGTGCAACTCAGTACAGGGGCGGGAAGACTCTGTGGCCTGAGCGTTAGCCGGGACGGGAAACGATTGTTCTTGTGGCGCGAGAACTTGTCTCCCACAGTTTTCTTGACGGAAATCGATGCGGAGACCCACAGTCTCAGGAGGCCGCGCCGCCTGACATTAGATGAGAACTCGAATATTGTTGAGGACTGGACGCCGGATAGCCAGGCAGTCTTGTTCTCCTCGAATCGCAATGGCACCTATAAGATCTTTCGCCAGGGCATTGATCAAGTCGTGCCCGAGGTCCTGGTCGAAGGACACAGTCTGTTCCAGCCGCGCGTGAGTCCAAACGGTAAGGAAATCCTCTATTTGGCCGGAAACAATTCCCAAACTCCCGCTCAACCGGTAAGTGTAATGGCAGTGCCTTTGGCGGGCGGCCCCTCTCGGGTAGTTCTGCAGATGCCCTCCATCGAAACCTTCCAGTGTTTGCGGAATCCCGCGAAGCTCTGTCTACTCTCAACAACCGAACGGGTGTACTCATTCGATCCGGAGGATGGGAAATTGCAGCCGTTCTATGATCTCCGAGCGCCGAGCGTGTTCAATTGGATGGCCTCGCCAGATGGCGAGCAAGTCGCGCTCGTCTACTACGGGTCGAAGCACAAGATAACCTTCCTGACGTTGCGCAACAACGGAAGGCGGGAGGTAGAGCTCCCGGAATCTCTTGGTATAGGGATCGATTGGATGCCCGACAGCAGAGGATTGCTCTTAACGAGCTGGTCAACCAACGGAGCACCCGTGGTGATCGATGTAGAAGCAGACGGTCAGCATCGAGTGCTGCTGGAGGGTGACAGAGCCGTCCAGTATTTGTTTGCCATCCCGTCACCCGACGGACGCTACGCAGCTCTGCAAGTTGTTACCCGGGAAAACAACGTCTTGATGGTAGAGAACTTCTGAGCTGCCTTCTGCCTGGATAACAAAAACGGGCGCGACGGTGGACGCGCCCGAGGCTTCAGTTACGGCAAAGTCGCTAACGCTGATCAGCCAGAGCGATGACGATCTTGGTCTCGGGCCTTTCGCCGCTGGTTGCAATCTGCATCGCCCGCTGACTCGTCAAGGGGCTGCGGGCCACGTTCTGGCCTGCGGTCCAAACCTGCGCCAGAAAGTACTCGTCCCCATACTTATGGAACACCAGACGGCTGTTCGCTGACGGTGAACTCGCATAGTTCGGCAGGGTGTTGATGATGGCGGTGTGCTTGCCATCGGTGCTGGCAATGCGAATCGAGCGCTCCGGGGTGACGGTGAGGACGAGGTATTCGCCGGCCGGCAGGAAGTGGTTCTCTACGGCGAAGGCGAAGGGGATGTTAACCGTCATCAGCCGCTGGCTCGGAGTGGTCTGGGCAAAGAGGGTGGCAGCGCTGAACAACAGGGTGATTGTGATCAGGGTGCGTGCGCTTTTCATTGAAGTATCTCCTTTTGTGATGGCCGGTAATTCCGGCTGACAGGAGGGACTTTGCCGCTAATGCATTTCCCGCGCAATGGGCTGGATCTGATCTGAAACTGGGATTCTTGTGACTTGCTAACTCGTTGAAAATACGGGCTAATTCCCCTCCGTCTGTTCCACTCAAGGCATTTCGTTTTTGGTGTAGCTGGCGCACAGTTTTTGTGTCGTCGGCTAAGCGCCGGTGCTTCCAACCCAGCCAGCAGCGATTTTAGTTCTGCTCTAGCGTTCGTTTGTCAAAGAACACGCTACTTTGTGAACTATTCGGGGCACGAGTAAGAGGACACTAATCCCTTCGCCTCACGCGGGCACGTTACGAGAAAGCGGAGCGGTGCGAAAGTGCATAGTCCACAGGGGAAGGTGATAAGGGACCCTGGGCATTGCAAATCATTCGACATTGCTTCCGGTTTGCCGGTTAAGTCAGGAGTGATCCGTCCTGCACATCTGCGAGATAGCACCAACTCATCATCTAGGAAGTCCCGGTCACAGGGTCGAAAATGTCGACCGCCCGCCCTCATGCGGGATTGAGTTGAACAGTCAGCGGTTCGACTCGGTAGCCGAAGCGTCGGAGTTCCCGGATCATTCTCGCAGTGCGCTGTTGCTTCGATCTTTGGTTCACCGCCGGGCCGCGTTCCTCGTAACGGACCCCTCGGTGCAGAAGCAGCCAGATGAGCCGACAAAGCCGATGGGCAATCGCCCCGATGGCTTGATTGTGTCCCAGGCGGGGCACCAGACGGCGATACACTACTTCAAAGATACTTCCTTTGTGCTTGACGGCAGCATTGGCGGATTGATGGAGAATCCGCCGCATGTGGCGGTTGCCCTTCGGGGAGCGGTGGTTGGGGTTCACTCCCGCGCTCTCTTCTTCTCCCGAGCATGCGCCCACCCAGGAGGAGAGATTCTTGGCCGAAGCAAAAGTGGCTGCCTCGGCACCCACTTCGGCAATGATCTGCTGCGCTGAATCCACCCCTAAACCGGGTACCTCTGCCAGACGCTGCACCGCATCCTGGTGCTGGCTGAGTAGGCTCGCCATCTCCTGCTCCAGTTTCCCGATCTGCTGCTCGAGGAATTGCAATTCCTCCAGGGCCATCTTCAGCAGCCGGCGATAGACCGGGTTGAGCTCCGTACACGCACTGACACCCAGTAGATCCGAAACCAGGCTGGATAACTTGATATGGGCTTCTTCCAGCATCGACTCCACTCGGTTCCGCAACCGCGCATGATCGCGCGTCAACTGGTACTTGCCGCGCATCACCGTGCGCCACAGGCGCTGTTCGGCATAGGGCACAAAGCTCAGCGTCAGCTCTTGGGCCACCAGCCGCTTCAGCAGCCGTTCGGCGTCTCGAAAGTCATTCTTACGCCCCCGTCGCCCGCGCTTGGACAGCGCCTGCGCGAGATGGAGCGTTCCCGACATCGGGCTGGCGTCTTCCCGCTTCTGGCGGATCGGCTTCCAGTACCGTTCCAGTACTCCCCAAACGGGCTTCCAGTATTGCGCCGTCGATTCCATCACTACTTCCTCGACCGGCTGCTCGATCAGCCATTCCGCCAGCAATCGCAGCTGCTCGGGGTTGCTGCCAAACAGGCGCCGCTCGAACTGGTACTCGCCTTCGACTTCGACGTCGGCCACGACCACTGCCAGCATCCTCTTATGAACATCGATCCCCGCTATCCTATAAGGCATAACCTTCCTCCTGGCGGGAGCCGAGAGCGTGCCGCAAGTTACCTTAACCAGGTTCGCGGGCTATCGCCGCTCCCACAGAGGGAAAGACAACGCCCATTTATTCGCTCAACACCCACGCTCCGGACCAGACAAGGACACGGCCTCGATTTATCCTTTGTGACTTCGATCTCGCTGCTCCCAGCCTCCGCCATTCTGACAGCAACTCTGACTCATTTTCATGAGGTTTCGCGGGCCGCAGGCCCTACCTGGCAAGGACGGAACGCCGACTATTCGTCCAGGTGGCAGCAAACGATAGTTTCCGATCAAGGCTAGCGACAACTCGCCGAAGGACTCGATCCCCCAAGACATTCACATCTTCTGCTTGCAGCGGACTAGCGCAATTCGTCCCAAATTCCCACGCTGCCGTCCAGCATTCTGACCAACTAGACGGAACAGATGGATGGCAGTGACCCTGTATTTTCAATGAGTTATTCGGACACAAGAATCCCAGTCGTAGATCAGACCCATCCTATTGTGCGGGAAGTGCATTCGCGGCAAAGTGCGGCTTGTCAGCCGGAATCACCGGCCACCAGAAAAGGAGAAACCCAATGAAAACCACCCGCAGCCTGATCACGATCTGCCTGTTGTTCACCGCCGCCACCCTGGTGGCCCAGACGACCCCCAGCCAACGGCTGATGAAGGTCAATGTCCCGTTCAGCTTCGGGGTCGAAGGCCACTCCTTGCCAGCCGGTGAATACCTCGTTCTGACGGTTACCCCGGAGCGATCGATCCGCATCGCCAGCATCGACGGCAAGCACTCCGCCATCGTGAATACACTGCCGAATTACACCAAGGAACCTTCGACCAATAGCCGTCTGGTGTTCCACAAGTATAGCGACGAGTACTTCTTGTACCAGGTTTGGACCGTCGGTCAGAACGTGGCTCGTAACCCGCTGTCGAGCAGGCGCGCAATGGAGATCGCCGGCAGCGGAGGTAAGCCCGAAACGAAGATCGTGATCGCACTCGCCGGCGATCGTTAAATTCCCTGATGCACTTGAACCCTGGGCGCGGCCACCGTCGCGCCTTTTCTTTTGGGCTGGAAGCAAACGAGCCGACGAAACTTCGCTCAGAAGTTCTCTACCATCCAGACGTTGTTCGCTCCGGTGACTTCTGTCAAGGCGACGTAACGCCCATCAGGCGACTCAATGGCCCACCAAAGCTGCGTAGCGTTGTCGCTCTCCAGCAACACTCGATAGTTGCCGTTGGGTTCCACCCCCAAGATCGGTCGCGCTCCGGTTGCGGTCCGAGTTGATACGAGTACGCTTTTGCCATCGGGAGCCCAATCGATGTTCGTGAGAGGCCATTGGTTCACCTCTACCTGGTGAGTGCTCTTGTCACTCACGGCCATAAAGGTGATTCTGTGTCCCAGAGGCTCAAGATTCAGCGCGAGCTGCGATCCGTCCCGCGAAAGGCTCCAGTCAAGCCCTCCCTTCACTGTTAAGGTGGCGAACTCTTGAGTTTTTCCGTCTTCCGGATCGAAGGTGAAAAAGTGCGCTGTGGAACCTTCCAAAGAATCGAAAAGACAGAGCTTCGAGGGACTCGATGCGCATTGCATGTTGTGGATGGACGGCCATTGCAGGACCACCCGCGGAGTGCCACCCTCTAGTGAAACGCTCAATATGTGTTGTGGGAGCGCAGGATCCAATGTGTTGAATCCATCCACAAACAAGATCCGTGTGCCATCGGGATTCAGGCGCGCCAGAAACAAGCCGCGACCTTCCACCAGCACCTCCGGCACGGCCTGATCGATGGCCTGCCGATAGAGCTTGGTGGTGCCGCTGCGATTTGAGCTGAATAAGACTGTACGGCTGTCAGGTGTCCACGCGTAGACGTGATTCGTGCTGTCATCTAAACTCAGGCGGCGTGGCGTCTTAAAGCGGCCGGTCTCCCCATCAATCTCCGCCAAAAAGACCTGGGGAAAGCTGTTCGCTCTCCAAAGGACCAGCCGCCTCCCATCTCCGCTAACACTCAGCCCACCGATTCGCCCCGCGCCTCTGGTGAGTTGCACTGGCTTGCCCTCGAGCTCTCCGGATTTCTGGTTCACTCGAACCGACCAGATTCCGGAGTCTTCGCGTTCGCTGGCTGGATTGTCCCGATAGGCATAAAACAGGCGGCCATCAATAGCCCAGCAGAGGACCGGCAAGAGCTGCGTCGAGATCCTCAACACCTTGGGCTTCCCACCATCCACCCCCACTGTTTCGAGGGAGCGTTTGGCATCCAAAAGGGTTGATCTGGCCCCTTCTTTCAGGAGCCGCAGATAAGCCAACTGCCCTCCGTCAGGCGACCAGGCAACGGCGGAAAGGCGGACACCAGTAAGCGGCTGGCTGCCGCTCCCGTAGCCTAGCGGGATCGACTCTCCCGGCGCAGCTGCGTCTGCAATTCGATGGAGGTTGCTTCCATCGGTCCCCATGACCCAGATTTCCAGCGAGCCCACAGCATCACCACGCAAGAATGCAATCTTAGAGCCGTCTGGAGAAATCGCTGCTTCGCTCGCGTTCTCCATAAGCTGTTGCGGACTGCCACCCAGTATGGAGACTTTCCAAAGGCTTGGTTTTCCCTGCGCGGCGCCCGCGGAGCTTAGCAATAAATGCGTGCCGTCGGGGAACCAGCCTGTGGGAAAGGCATCAAAGCCCTTGGGCAACTGCAGCTGCCGGACTTCGCTGGTATCAATATGCCGGATGTATACGCCGGTGGTGTCGGCATAGGCGACATACTTGCCATCGAGAGATACCACGGCTGCATTGATGGGCGCCTGGGGCGGGTTCGCCGTGATCTGTTGCTCTACAGCTAGAGGCGGGGGGGTGTTCGCACGTCGCCATGCTACCAGCGCCCCGTAGCACAACAGGGCCAGCACACACGCCGCTGACAGGACCCAATACCACGTTCGCGGCTTGCGCTGAATTTCTTCGGATGCCGCAGATTTCGTGCCGTCGGTGGGCAGCGAGCCCGAAGCCCCCGCCGGAGAAACATTGCTGATCGGCTGGGGTGCGGCCGCACTGTCGGCCACCGGCGCAACAAACTTGTAACCCCGCTTGGCTAGCGTCTCGATGTAGCGTGGGTTATCGGCGTCGTCGTTCAGCGCCTGCCGCAATTTACGGATTGCTGAGTTCAGCCCGACGTCAAAGTCTACGAACGTGTCTACGGGCCACAACTTCTGCCGCAGATCTTCGCGCGACACAAGTTTGCCGGAGTTCGCAGCCAGCTCTATTAGTACACGGAACGGCTGCTCCTGTAGCTTGATGCGCACGCCGCTTTTGCGCAGTTCTCCCTCCCGTTCGGACAGTTCGAACGGTCCAAAGCGAAAGACGCGATCGCGCTCTGTGGAGGGCTCGGTGGGCATTTGCACCTCGCTAGTGCAGCTATGTTAACCCGACTTAAGCTCAGTCGCAGCAGTCTCTTCGAATAGAACCTAAATACTCCGCGTAGCTCTAATCAGGCATCTAGCGAATGACTGGCAACTCGGAAGTAATCCACTTGGGCGAAAAACGCCCAACCCAGCGTCTTGGAGGCCCCGGCCACAAGGACGGGACGCCGACTTTGCGTCCAAACGGATTAGTAAATTATTAGCCGGCACTCTGGAGCTAATCGCGCTTCTGCCGG
>Ga0306921_10001926_pt1 | contig 20526 bp, 20 predicted proteins | sample sta12Cox44000080_FD_203760 | JGI IMG/M metagenome (GOLD analysis project Ga0306921, IMG submission 203760) | Lab enrichment of tropical soil microbial communities from Luquillo Experimental Forest, Puerto Rico - statoxic.12C.oxic.44.000.080 (v2)... | ecosystem: Environmental > Terrestrial >... | reverse complement strand
AACTGCAATGGGGTGCGTCACGTGGGGGCGAAACAGGTGTTTGCGCTGACCGGATACCATCCGGATTACGAGTTTATCGAGAGCCTGGGGGTGAAGCTGGATCCAGAGAGCCGCAAGCCACAGTTGAACCCGAATACGCTGGAGAGCAACGTGAATGGAATTTATCTGGCGGGAGTGGTGATCGGGGGAAAACATACGGCAGAGATTTTCATTGAGAATGGACGGTTTCACGGGAAACAGATTGTGGAAGCGTTGAAGTAGGAAAGTGGTGGGCGGCAACTGACCGTCGAGCGGTGGAGAGAAAGCAGATCCCTCGCGTTGCTCGGGATGACAGGTTGAGGAAAGGTACTTGAGATTCTTCATGCAAGAAGCGCGCTCAGAAAGACCGTTCAACACAAGCGCCGAGGTTGGGCCTCTGGGGCAGGCATGGGATGGCAGAGCGGATCGGGCGAAGGATGAAGGATTGAGAAAGTTTGCGGCGGTTGCGAGGGGTTTGTTAGACTGACGGGGCGGAGAGGTCATTAAGAAACACATGGCCGGTGTTAAGGAACGGCACCTACAAAGGATATGGGATCGATAATCAAAGAGGTAGGGCAGACGGCGTTTGCGCTGGTGAAGGGCTTCGGCGTGACGTTCAAGACGATGTTTGAGAAAACGGTGACTGAGAATTATCCGGCGACGCCGGTGAATTTTCAGCCGCGGTACCGCGGGATTCACGTGCTTCACCGGGATGAAGGCGGGCTTGAAAAATGTGTGGGTTGTTTTCTGTGCGCGGCGGCGTGCCCTGCGAATTGCATTTACATTGAGGCGGCGGAAAACACGGAAGAGAAGCGGATCTCGGCGGGTGAGCGGTATGCGAGCGTGTACAACATCGACTATTCGCGGTGCATTTTCTGCGGGTACTGCGTTGAGGCATGCCCGACGGATGCGATCACGCATGGACATGGCTTTGAACTGGCGACGTACGATATCAATTCGCTGGTGTACCGGAAGGAGCAGATGCTGGAGGATTTGAAGGGCGAGCCTCAGGGAGGCGAGAAAGTAAAAAGATAACTGGCACTTGTCTCGCAAGCTGGAAGAGAAGATTGCAACGGCCTCGAGAAATCGAGGCTGTTTTTGTTTCTGGGAACGACGGAAGGGCTCATGGTGTGTTAAGGCACGCATTTTCGGAAGTTTCGGGTTTGGGTCCTTTGAGGCGATAGAGGAGTTTGGTGTCCATAGGTGTCCAGGCCGCGTGTTTGTTTTTGAGGTGCTTGTGCTAGATTTCCGGTAGCTGTCTGTTCGGGTACAAGGATGCAAGCCAGATTGAGGCGGCCGGGGTCAGCAATTTTGGTAGTCGCGTGGGCGCTGTCGGCTGCGCTGATTCTATTCGCAGCCGAGAACATCTGGCTGGACAGCCTGCTAAGATCCCGCTGGCATCGGATGCCGTCCCTCGTGCCAGAAGAGGGTAGCACGGGCTGGGTTATGGCTTTTGGATTTATGGGGCTTTCGTGCGCGTCGCTGCTGGTATGTCAGATATTTCTGATCATGGATCGGAGCTTGGTATCAGTGAAGAAGTGGGGCACCTCCTGCCTATCAGTTTGCGCTTTTGCGTTGTTCGCATTGTGGTTTTGCTCGACAGGGATGGTGCATTCGGTGCAGACCGGACACTCAGTGACGCTGGGTTGGAAGGCCAGCACTTCGGTCGTGGACGGGTACCACGTCTACAGGAGCGATTCTGGCGGGGGATTTCACGATATCAGCAGCAGGCTTAAGGATCCGTGGCCGGATACCAAATTTGTCGATACGGATGTGCGGAGCGGAGGCCGCTACTGCTATTTGGTGAAGGCTGTTGCTCACAAGGTGGAAAGCGCGGGCTCCAATGAAGTTGAGGTGGAGATTCCATAAGGCAATGAATCTAAAGAGACGTTTCAATTTTCAGAGGCCGAGGGATTGACGGCGGCAGATTTATGGGTACCACGGCGGGATGGCATTAGCAGAGGGTGAGCGGATCGGAGAGGCGGAGAAGTTTGCCGGATTCGGAAGGGGCAACGCGAGTGTTGGTGGTGAACTTGTAGAAGTGGTCGAAGCGAGAGCGGGGAGACCAGGCGGGGAGAGTGGCTTCGCGGAGATGGGTGAAATGTTTCTGAAAGCCGGTGAGTACCTCGCCGGTGCGGGGATCGCGCGGGGGAACCGGGCAGCGGGCGCAAGGGTTGCTGCCCTCGAAGACGACTTCGCCGATGGTGAAGCGGACAACGCTGCGTTCGTCTTCACCGAAGAGACGATCTTCCCAGAAGGCGGGCAGGGATTCGCCGCGGGTAGCGCTGGCGGCGTCGGCATCGATTTCAAGTGTGGCGCGAAAGCGTTGGCGAGCTTCCTCGAGCGATATGCCAGGGAACCCGTGGGGACTCGGGGGAAACCACTCACAGACAGTTCGGAGAGAAGAGGTCGAGACGACGGTGGGGCCGTTGGCGATGGCGTCGTCCGGGAAACCGTCCGGAGAATGGCGAACGATGATCTGCTGCTCGAAGAATACGCTAAACCACTCGGCGGCGTCTTCGTGAGATTGGGGGAAGGCGAAAGTGCGTGTGGGGATACGGCGGCGATCACCGGGAACGGAAAGAGTGACGGAGCGGAGGTCAGGGGAATAGCTGGCGCGAATGAGATGGACGGCGGGAGTGCGCTTGCCGTTCACCCACTTGCCGTCGACGGAGTAGAGAGCCCAGAGGCGGTCGAGAGCGAGTCCGCCGGCGGGGCCGATGCGAGCCTCGCGGACGGAAACAGGATCGAGGGCCTTGATGGGATGGAGGCGAATGAGCGCAAGGATCGGAACACCGATTGGGGGCGACACGAGAAGAGTGTAAGCAAGACGCTGCGAGGTGGCAAGCGAGCGAGAAGAGAATGCAATGTAGGGAGGTGGGACGGCCTCGGTCGGGCCTTGTTTCCGCCGGCGTCAAGCAGAGGCGACGAGCGGGTTACGGCGGGGTAAAGGGCGGTAGGTACAAACTCCGGCATAGCGCATAGCTTCGAGAGCCTGAGAGGCACCGAGGAGGCGGGTGCTGTGAATTTGGGCGACGTCACCACCGGCCGAAAAAGCGACAGCGATCGAGGAAGGGGAGATGTCTTCGGCGAATTCGGTGATGGCAAGGACATCGTAGGAATCTAGGGCAAAGAACGTGGCTTGAATTCTTCCGCCAAGGGATTCGATGGGGCCGCGAATGGCCTCGAAGCGATCCTGAGAATTTTGCATGACGCGGATCCAAGCATCGTTGGTGAAGCTAATTTGATGACAAAAGTACGGCATGAGGTCTCTTTCTGAGAAGGGCTGGCGAAAGGATTTGGTAACTATGAGCTCACGCTCAATTTGTTGTCAAGTAAAAAATTGTAAGGAAGAGTAACACTGAAGACTCGGTGGCTCGTGACTGGTGGAAGCAGACAGCACACGTAGGGTGTCAAAAGATCACGCTGAGATTGAAACGCCTGGCGATGATAGCCCGCAAACTCGAGTCAAAATGGAACGGCCGTGAAGCAGACTAGCGGCCGACCGACGTGCCGGAAGCCGAGTCTTGGGTGATCGAGCGATAGCCGCAGGTGCCGGCTTTGCGCAGGGCTTCGACGGTTTGAGCGGCGGTGAGAAGAAGCGTGGTTTGGATGTTCGCCACAGCACCGCCAGCGGCGAAAGCGATGGAGATGGCCGCGGCGGAGATGTTGTCTGGAAATTCGGTGATGGCCAGGACGTCGAAGGCCCCGAAAGCGAAGAAGGAGGTATGAATCTTGCCACCAAGCTTTTCGATGGGAGCGCGAACCGCTTCGAGCCGATCCTGGGGATTTTGCATCAGGCGCGCCCAAGCTTCCCTAGTGTAACTGACTTGATGGCAGAAATAGGACATGTGGGAGGCTCCTTCCAGGTAAGGGGACGGTCCCGGGGTTATGGTGGCGAATATGCGCCCGTAACCAAGGGGAGTCAAGAGGAAAGGCGAAAAAGCAAAGGGAAAGGGAAAATATTCTTGCAGGAGGCATCCCTCTTTCACTCATCCCCTCTTCACTCAGCTGGCTCAGCGCATGTCTCGCGGTCCGCGGCGGGTGTTTCGACATTAGACTCCCCTGGCCTAACTCCGAGACCCAAGTCCCGCCGTGCGAAGTAAATAACTCCTCCAGCGTAAGCACGTACATCGTCCGAGACGCTGCCTTCACTCTCTCCCTCTGCTCAGGCACCCTCTCAAAAGTGGACACGCAACCCTACTGGGGAGGACGAATCTTTTGGACGATTTCGAGGACACGGGGATCGTGCTTGAGCGACGCCAGGGTGGCGTCGTGGAGTGCGGGAAAGCACGGCAGTTCGACATCCCGCGCAGCGTAGGATTTTTGGAGGAAGGCAACAGCCTGCTCTTTGTCTCCGAGGCGAGCATGGAGCTCGGCGAGAGAGAAAGACGAGACATAGCGCTGATTGCGAAGGTGTGTGAGATAGGCGAGCTTTTGCCGGAAAGCAAAGCGGTTGGCGGCATCGAAACCGGATTTTCTGTAAATTGCCTGGATTGAATTGGCGACTTCGGGTTGCCCCTGGAGAAAAAAGACAGAGGCCCATTCGGAAATGGCCTCCGATTGACGGCCGGAACTGAAATAGAGGCACTCAAGAGCGGAATGAGCGAAGAGGGAGCCCGGGTCGAGTTGCAGCGCCACTTTCAGCTGTTGTTCAGCCTCAGCTCGACGGCCTGTGTTGCTGTAGAGGTCCGCGAGAAAAATTTTCCGGTCAGCATTCAAAGGATCGAGTTCGACAGCACGAAGCATTTCCTGGAGAGCCGGCTCAGCTTGGCCCTGAATACTGAGGAAAATGCCGTTCCATTCGTGGGCCATGGGATCGTTGGCATTGAGGGCGAGAGCCTTCTGGATTTGAACCTGGGCACCCTTCCAGTCGTAATCGATGGTAAGCATAGCGTCGGCCAGATAGACGTAGGTCTCGGGAAGAGAGGGATCGAGTTGGATGGCGCGTTCGGCCGCGGCGCGCGCCTTGGCATACGTACTGCGTGGCTCGAGAAAGCCGAGATTGGCTCCGCGTTCGTAGACGTGCGCGAGGCCCGCGAGCGGCTGGGGGCAATTCGGATCATCGACGACAGCCTGCTCAAAGGCAGCAATGATGCGATCGAGACCTTCGGGAGTATGGATGCTGGACTCGGCGAGGCCGCGAAGATAGGAATCGAAGGCATGGTCATTCATTGGCTGGCGAGGCGCCGAGGGATCGCCTAGCAGGGTGTTCAACTGAACAGCGATGGTCTCGGCGACTTGAGACTCAAGGGTGAGGGGATCGCCTGAGTCGAAATTGTACTCCTGGGCCCAGCGATGGGACTCGTCGGCGGCACGGACGAGTTGAGAAGTAACACGGACGCGAGGTCCGTCGCGACGAATGCTGCCTTCGAGAAGGTAATCGGCGTGGAGTTCGCGAGCAATCTCGTCAGCACTCTTGTGGGCATTCTTATATTTCATCGCGGAGGTACGGGCGATTACATGGAAGCGGGAAGAATTGAGGCGAACAAGACGCGTCGTGGTTTCTTCGGTCAGGCCATCGGATAAGGAGTCCTGAGCGGGGTCGCTGGTCATGTTTTGAAAGGGGAGAACGGCGAGCATCGCGGCCCGGTTCGACGTAGGATTGGCGCTCGCACGAAAACGGTGCGAGTTGAAGTAGTAGATGACCGTAAAGACAAGGACAATTGCCAGGGACGCGATAAGAAGAAGTTGTTGATTGCGAGGAGGAGAAGAATCCGCAGAGAGAGTTGGCGGCGCAGCCGCGAGCGGCGGGTTGAGACCAGCCGCAGACTGCGCGGGTGGCTGAATAATGGCGATGAAGCGGTAGCCGCGGCGTGGAACAGTTTCGATGAAGCGTGGTGCATCGGCGTCGTCATTCAGGACGCTGCGGAGTTTTTTGATCGCGGTGTTGAGGGCATGGTCGAAATCGACGAACGTGTCCTCGGGCCAGACGCGCTGACGAAGTTCCTCGCGTGTGACCAGTACTCCCGGCCGCTCAAGGAGAGCCGCCAGGACCTGAAGAGGTTGACCCTGGCAGCGTATACGCATGCCATGTTTGCGAAGAACGCGTCCTTGAAAATCGAGCTCGAAGACAGAAAAACGAATAATGGAATCGTATGGATTGGGTGTGCTCATGGTGGCCTCGATGTATTTGACGTAACCGCTCAGGGGACGTTGAAAAAGCTCGAGACCACTCGTCGGAATAAAACGAATTAACTAGCGGAAATAGTGTGAGCTAGCTGGACACGGAGAATCTATCCGGAATCCATCCGCAGAGTCTTGTAGTGCCTAGCCGGGCGCGTAGGTTCGGACGAACCGAAACGGGAGCGTGCGGCAAGGGTGATTGTAAAAAAAGTTGTAAAAAGAGCGGTGCGAACAGCGTTAGCGGGGACGCTGCTGGGAATCCCGATCGCGATTGCAGGGGAACGGAACATAAAACACACTCCGGAAACAGATACCGATTCGATGCCGCGTGGAGGTATTTCGATTACAGTGCGAAAAGGTTTCTTGGTCTTGGCCGTTGGCCAAATTGGAGGAATACGAGGGAGGCAGAGTTTTGTGGTCGATACTGGGACGTCGCCAAGTGTCCTGAATACGCGACTGGCCAAGAGGATGGGCCTGGAAGTAAGGGTTGGCAAGTTGGTGGCGGCAGGAAAACCGGTGGAAGTGGAGCAAATCGTGCTGCCGGAGTTGGCCCTCGGCCCGATTGAAGTGACATCGCTTCGGATGAATGTAATGGATTTGTCGCCGTGGGAGAAGGATCTCGGGACGGAGGTCGCGGGGCTGATCGGGATGGATGTGCTGGGGCGCACGAATTTCCGGCTGGATTATGAGAAAAGGCAATTGGAGTTTGGCGGAAAGGCGGAGGAAGGGATAGCGGTTGGGTACGATCACGCGTCCGGGGTGGCTTTGGCAGAAGCCACCTTGCAAGGGCGGCGTGTGAGACTGATTGTGGACACAGGATCGGACCTGGTAGTGGTGTACGGAGAGAACTGGGACGGAGAGAAAAAAGAAACGCGAGGTGGCGTAAGCGTAGCCGGGCCAGAGATGGTGCGAGAGATTGAGAAGGCGCAGATGCTGTTGGGTGGCAGGAGTTTCAGCGGGTCGAGGACGTATTGTGTGCCGACGGGGAAGGGCGTGGGATACGACGGGTTTGTTGGAGTGCGAGCATTGAAGCTTCGCGGGGTGTCGTTTGACCGCGAGAGACAGACGATGTATTTGCTGAATTGAGAGGGCCAGTCGAGAGCAACACCCATCAAGAAGCCTGGCGAAAAGTAGCCGACTCCGAGTGTTCCGAAAATTGCGTGCGGACCAAGGGCGCACCCGATGCGCCCTTGCGGAAAGAGACGTCATAAAGAGCGAGATGAGCGATAGCGCTGCCGCAAATGCCGCGGTACCGGTGAATGAAGTGGTTGATGGCGTAAACGGGTTTGGCGTGGCGGTGGCGCGCGAGTGGGTGAAGCCGCGCGCGCTGTAGAGTTCGCCGTTTCAGTTGCAAGCGCTCAGTTAGACGCAAAAGGGAAGTACCATGCCCAATGGGCCTTTCAAATCGAAGGCAAACGTCGCCGAAAGGTGTCACGGCATCGTTCTGACTCAAGCGACAACCAGACGGCGTTCGTCGGAGCAGCCGTCCGAGCCACCGCAGCAAAGTTAACCCACCTAGGCTTTTTCTCTCGAGCGGTGTTCAGGATGCCCAAAACGCTCACCCTAGGACCCACCTCAATGTGCCGAACCCTACGTGCTGGCTCGCACAGGAGTACGCCAGGCGGCGCATGCGTTTGGGCAACGGGATAGAGAAATGGACAGAAAAGCCGAAAAAGATTGAAGAAATCGTTTGTCCTTGCGTCTGATAAGCTATATTATGTTAACTACGAAATATGGGAGACCGCGCGGTCGGCTCCGGCCCGTGATCATGTCACCCTGGCTTAGCTCCGTGGTTAGTCAAAAATCGCCTCCAATCTCTCTTCCCTTTTTATCCGTGTCTCCCGGAGATTGCACCGTTCGAAAAAGGGATTTCTCAAGCGCAGAGCATTTGGAATGCTTTCGCGATGGGACAGCGGCAATCACAGTTCGTTGCGGGGTTGCGCAACGCGGGCTGGAGGTTACTTCTTGGCGGCTTTTTGTTGGGCTAGCTCGTATTCGATATATTGCTGCAGAACATGCGGGTCGGCGCCGTTGATGCGCCGCCCGTTGACGAAGACGGTGGGCGTGCTGCGGACCTCGAGTTCCTTTCCGTTCGTGATACTGGCATCGACTTCGGCGGAGGCTTGCGGGCCGCTCATGCAAGATTTGAAGGTATCGGCATTGAGGCCGGAGCGGCCAGCGTAGTCAAGCATCTTGTCCCAGGCATTCGAAGCAGAAATGATGTCCTGATTGTCATAAATAAGGTCGTAGAGCTTCCAGAAGGCTTTGGGGTCCTGCTGATAGGCGCAGCGGCCGGCAAGCGCGGCGGTACGGGCCCACGGGTGAAGGGCTTCCAGGGGAAAGTCCTTGAACACGACTTTGACCTGAGGGTACTTGGGGAGGAGCCCGCGGAGGACATCGTGAAGGCTGCGGCAGACAGGACACTCGAAGTCCGAATACTCGACGATCGTGATTGTTGCCTTCGGATCGCCAAGGACGGGAGCATTTGAGAGTTTGAACTTGGCGATATTCTCGGCAAGGGGATCCGAGGTGAGGTCATTCAGTTCGCCGCGGAGGAGATAGCGACCGTCCTTGGTGAGGTACATTTTGACGGTGTCGGAGCCTTCGGGAGATTTGACGTCGATGGCAACCTCGGAGAGACCGGAATTGCCAATCTCTTTGGGGGTGCCGACCGTGATCTTGATATCAGGGCCGAGTGCGAAGTAGTTACGCAGAAAAGCCTCGATGTTCTTCTGAGTTTCAGGAGACACAGGTTGCTGAGCAGAGGCACCGGAAGCCGCGAGGGCGACAAGTGTAAACAGGCCAAGTCGGAGTGTTGTTTTCACGCGAGTCCTCAATTGAGTGATGAATGGTTTCATGGAATAAACCGTTGGGCGATCGGAAAAGGGCGGCCGAAGCCGAAGGCGCGCGAGGTGATTTTGAGCCCAGGTGCGGCTTGCTTGCGCTTGTACTCGTTGCGATCGACGAGCAGGGCGATGTCGCGGACCAGTTTGAGATTGTAACCGTATTCGGAGGCGATCTCGTCGGTGGATTTAACCTCTTCGATATAGGCTTTCAGGATGGTGTCGAGAACTTCGTAGGGGGGCAGAGAATCGGTGTCTTTTTGATTGGGGCGGAGTTCGGCGGAAGGAGCTTTTTCAATGGTCGAGCGAGGGATCAGTTCCCTTTCGCGGTTGATGTAGCGCGCGAGTTCATAAACCATCATTTTGGGCACGTCGGAAATGACGGCCAGGCCGCCGGCCATATCGCCGTATAGGGTGCAGTAACCGACCGCGATCTCTGATTTGTTTCCTGTGCTGAGAACCATGGAGCCAAATTTATTCGAAAGCGCCATGAGGTAGTTGCCGCGGATACGGGCTTGGATGTTTTCCTCGGTCGCGTCGACCTGGCGATTTGCGAAGATCGGGCAAAGAACCTGTTTGTAGGCTTCGAAGACTGGAGTGATAGGGATGGTGAGGAATTCGATGCCGAGGTTTTGCGCGAGAGCGCGCGCATCGGCTTTGCTACCTTCGGAGGAGAATGGCCCGGGCATAGAAACGCCGAGGACGTTCGAGGAGCCGAGAGCCGCGACAGCGATGGAGGCAACGACGGCAGAGTCGACGCCGCCACTGAGGCCGACGATGGTCTTGGAGAAACAGCATTTGCGGACGTAATCGCGCGTTCCGGTGACAAGCGCCGCATAGGCGTAAGCGATCTCGTTGTCGGGCTGCTCGTGGATGTCGCCTATCCCGCTGACCGTATCAAAGAGGACGAGGTCTTCTTCGAAGGCTTTGGCTTGTGCGGCAACAGTGCCCTCGGGCGTGAGAGCCATACTGGCACCGTCGAATACCAGGGAATCGTTTCCGCCGACCTGATTTACGTACACAACGGGACGTTTGTGGTGGCGCGCAATGGATCGCAGCATGCCGATGCGCAGGTCGCGCTTGTCGATGGTGCAGGGGGAGGCGGAGATGTTGAGAAGAATGCTGGTGCCTTGGGACACGAGTTCGAGAACGGGATCGCGAGCGTACATGGGAGACGCCCAGAAGTTTTTGTCGTTCCAGACGTCCTCGCAAATGGTGATACCGAGTTGCTCGTTGTCGAGGGCATAGACGTACTGGCGATCAGCAGGCTGGAAATAGCGGGACTCGTCGAAGACGTCGTAGGTAGGAAGGAGCATCTTGGATTGCTCGAAAACAACGCGGCCTTCTGAAATAAGAGCGGCTTTATTGGCGATGGACTTCCCCGTTGGGTGGTGATCCTTGTTAACGCGGCCAGCATAGCCGACAACAGCAGGAAGCGGCATCTGGGCGGCGAGTTGCTTGAGTGTGTCGTAGTTGCGCTGTATAAAGTTGGGTCGCTCGAGAAGATCGAGGGGGAGATAGCCACAGATACAGAGTTCCGAGAAGACAGCTAGATCGGCGCCGCGGGACTTGGCCTGGCCAGCAAGATCAAGAATGCGAGCCGAATTCCCTTCGAAGTCACCGACGGTGGGGTTGAATTGAGCGAGGGCGATTTTCATTCGCGTTGAAAGATTAGGATAAGGGGAGGACGGAGTGAAAGCAAATTGTGGAGCGGCATGGGGGAGCAGCGAAAATGGCTTCCCCGCGTGAGTAGCAGGTTCGGAGCAGGCCCCCAACCCCGCGTCGAGTTATGAGCCCAAGAAAGTGACGTGAACGTAGACGCCAGTGTGGATGTCGTACAGCAGATACCAGCCGATATGGTCGGGGTCTTCGTACATGACGAAATCATCGCCACAATCCCAACACCAGTCAGCGGCAAGAGGCCAATCCCAGTCGGCGATTTGGAAATAGAAGCCACCCGGGAACCAGAAACGGTGGTGGTCGCGGTCAATGCGGCTGACGCTGTAGCGGTAGGAAGGGCCGAAGTGTTCAAAGTGACCGTGCTGGAAGGGGTGGTCGACGCGGAAGCGCCTATCGTCAGGAGCGTCGTGGCCATACCAGTGATCGTTACTGACATGCTGAGTATGATCGACAGAACCGTTTTGCCGATGCTCCTCTTCCCTCTTGAAGTTTTGGGAGTTCGTTTTTGGAGGGGCCGGAGGGATGCGTCCCTGATTGGCGCGAGGAGCATTCTGGTGGTTTTGCGGATGCGACTCAGTCGACTGAGCGGTAGGTTGGGCCTTCACAATGGGGTCAGGGTCAGGACGATGAGTTGAGGAAACTTGCCCGATGCTGGACACGGCTGCAAGAGTTGCGAGGCTGGCGAGCGCAAACGAGTAGCGTGCTTGGGTCAAGGTCATACGTGATCCTCCAGTTTTCAAAGAGCGATTTTGTACAGGCTGGGTGGACAAGGACGGAGTAGCTTCAGACAGTTCCTACCGATTGGCTCTCGCGAATTTGGGGTTAAATTGGCAGCGATCGCAGTGCTTGGAATGCTTGAGAAGCGCGCTGTAAGCCTTGGCGTAGCGCGCCTGCAAAGTGAGGAGTTCCCTTCCGACTTCAACGCCACTCAGGTGATCTTGCCGTACCTGCTGACGGCGTTCGTGCAAGAGAAGCAACGCCTGCTGGCATTCTTTAAGTAGCCGCTCGTATTCGGCGCAAGCAGCGGTTTTGAAAAAGAGGACGTTTCGCATCGGCTTCTCCTTTCGCCCGGAAAATGAGCATCCCGCGTTCCAAATCGGATAAGTCTTTCGTTTGGCGCTGAATGCAGCGAGGGGATACGGATTTTCCCTGAAGGTCATAGTACGCAAGAAAGATATGTGGCAGTTCCCTTCCCTGCAATTCTTACTGGGAGAAAGCGGGGTGAAAATTGTCGGACATAACCGGCAAACGTCAAGGAACAATGAAAGCGCGGTTCAGCCTCGGGTTATGGACCGAAAAAAGATTCCGCGAGACATCGTAGTTCGCTCCGGACTTGAGTGGAGCGAGGGAGAACACGCCGGCCCCGTGCCCTCCCCGCTAGCAGAAATTCAGGCGGCTGCTTCGATCTTCTGGACGTGAATGGTGTTGGTGGACGTGTCCAGAGATCCGGTCACGATCACGGATTTTCCATCATATTTCTTGGCTGTTTTTTGATCGTCAAGGGCGAACGGCGTCTTCGAAGCAAGATCTTCCAGAACATATTTGCCGTTACTCTTGGTGATCTTGCCGGAGAAGGTCCTCGTATCGGTTTGATTATCAGCTTGAGAAGACATTTGCGTCGCCGGCTGCTTCGGAGGAGAGGATGAGCGGGGATTCTGAGCGAGGAGCAAGGGCACGACCGAAAGTGAGGAGATCAGCAGGAGCGATGCAAACGGAGTCACACATCTACCTTTCATACGGCACCTCAGTGCTTTGAATATGACTGGACAGAAAGGGGGGGAGCATGTGAAGGGCCGATCGAGCGCAAAATTAACTCAAGGAGCAGAAGGCGGTTGGAGGTAGGGTAAGAATTCGCTGGCAAGTTTTTGCTAGCCCATGGAAAAAGTTGCGGGCTGCTGGATCGCAGTGAGCGGCGGAATTGAAAAACCTTTCCCGGCACACCAAAAAAAGGCCCGCCTCCAAAGGCGGGCCCAACAAAAGCGGTGAGAATGGGTGATTGGTAACCTGACTGTGCCAAACGCAAACCAGGCTCGGGAAATCAGACGCTGAAGGAGCTGCCGCAGCCGCAGGTGCTCTTGACGTTGGGGTTGTTGAACTTGAAGCCGGCGCCTTCGAGCGTCTCGATGTAGTCGATCTCGACGCCGTCAAGATACATGGAACTCATTTGGTCAATGGCGACCTTCAGCCCATCAAAGTCCATCACTTCGTCGTTTTCGTTGGTCTGGTTCTCGAACGCCATGTGATATTGGAAACCGGAGCACCCACCACCGACCACAGCTACGCGAAGAGCGGTCGGGACGGGGCTCTGCATATTCATGATTTCCTTAACTTTACTGGCGGCAACAGGCGTCAGATTGATCATAATGCGTATCGGCCTCCACGGGCAAAACTGCCTACAAAATTAGTATAGCACAGTGGGCATTGAGCTCTAGCAATTCTGTAGCGCGGCCGTCTGCGGCCGTCAGCAATCCTGCCCAAGCACGTTCTTCGACGAGAAACGGCTTCGCAAAAGATTGATGCACCAATGAAACCGTAGGTTACGCTCGGAAGAATACTCCGGAGTCCACCGGCTGAGGGAACGTGTTTGCGCTTGCCCTTTTCAACAACCCGCGCTAATCTCGCTCTCGAATCACCCCTATTTCTAGAGGTCTCTTCTGAAACATAGAGTTACGTTGTTGCCTGGCGAGGGAATTGGGCCGGAAGTGTCCGCGGCGGTCCGTCGCATCCTGGACGCCACCGGAGTGCAAATCGAGTGGGAAGAGTTGGGCGCACGGGCGCTGAACACGGATAAGAGCACGACGAAAGGCGAAGTGCTGAATACGGCAGCCATCGAGTCTGTGCGGCGTAACCGCGTGGCGCTAAAAGGGCCGATGGCGACAGCGATAGCGGGCGGCGCGCCCAGCGTGAACGTGGCGCTGCGCAAGAGCCTAGACCTGTATGCGAATTTGCGTCCGGTAAAAAATCTGCCAGGAGTGAAATCGCATTTTGAAGGCGTGGACGTGGTGCTCGTTCGAGAGAACACCGAAGACCTGTATTCGGGGCTGGAGCACGAAGTGGTCCCTGGCGTGGTGGAGAGCCTGAAGATTATCACGGAGAAGGCTTCAACGAGAATTGGACGGTTTGCGTTCGAGTATGCGAGGACACACGGACGGAAAAAGATTCACGCGATACACAAAGCGAACATCATGAAGCTTGGTGACGGGTTGTTTTTGCGGTCGGTGCGCGCGGTGGCGGAACAGTATGAAGATATCGAGTACAAGGAATTGATTGTGGATAACGCGTGCATGCAGATTGTGCTCGACCCTGAACAGTTTGACATGTTGCTGCTGCCGAATCTCTATGGAGACGTGATGAGTGATCTGGCCGCGGGCTTGGTGGGCGGACTGGGTGTCGTGCCAAGCGGAAATATAGGCCACGAATGCGCGATGTTTGAGGCGGTGCATGGGACAGCGCCGGATATCGCCGGAAAAGGATTGGCGAATCCGACAGCGCTGCTGCTGAGCGCGATGCTGATGTTGCGGCACCTGGGTGAGTGGTCGGCGGCCGACCGTATCGAGACGGCGCTGCACAAGGTTTACAAAGACGGCAAACGGGTGACACGTGATGTTGGAGGAACGGCAGGTACACAGGAATTCACGGACGCGGTGATCTCGGCACTGCCGCATGTGTGAGTAGGTCTAGAACACCACCGGATGGCTAAAGCACCAGAAACCGCCAGAGCAATGAAGGGTAAAGCCAACTTCTTAGAAGCTATCTATCAGGAGATTGAAAGCCTTTGAGGCAGTGATTTTAGAGGCTGCCCTCAGGATGTGTTGCAGGGAGAAAGTCGCCTCAGAAGGAGGCGCGGGCGGCGATTTCCCGTATCTCGGGATTTTCGAAGATGCGGCGACGGAGTTTTTCGACGCTAGCCTGGAGCATGGCGTGAGCGAGATCGTGACCGTGGATGTAGAGGCCCGGGAAGGGCTTGAAGAGACGGCCGAGCGGGAAAAAGAGACGGTAAAGTACAGGAAGGCTTGGAGAGGGCTTGGCGTCGATGAAGGCGGGACGCCAGCAGTCGGCATCGACCAGTTCGATCAGGTCGCGCTCAGTTTGCGCCTTGACGCGAGCCCAAAGAAAGGGACTCGTAGAACTAGTTCCCTTCCCGCTGATGTAGTGGAAGGCCGCTCCGGGACATTGGGCTTTGAACATGTTGGCGGCGGCGAGGGTGTAGGAGTAGGTGATCTTGCGGTAGCCCTCTTTGGAGACTTGGGTGGCGGAGATGCCAAGACAAAAGAGGCAGACATCGATGGATCGGAAAGCTTCCTCTACCGTGGCGTAATTCAGAAAGTCCTGGTGGACAAAGGTGCGGAGTTTGGAATTCGTGTTCATCAGCGGACGGCGCGTGATGGCGCGGACTTCGTCGACAATGGGAGCGGCGCAGCAGGCTTCGAGGATGGCGTTGCCGACTGAGCCGGTGGCGCCAAAGAGAAGAATTTTCATAAGAGAAAAAGTCTACACGAATCGGACAACCCCACGGGAAGAATGGTGATTCCGTAGGAGTCGCGGACACACAGTTAAAGGGCGCGGGCTTTTGGGTACGACGAGGACGCGCAGCTAAGGAACGGTTGCGTTGTCGCTGGCCGGTTGGATGAGAGTGAGGTCAGCGGACTTGTGTTCGCTCTCTTCGAGGTGGACAGAAACGCCCTTGGGCTCGTAGGGGCTCAGCCAGGCGGCGTCGAACCAATCCTCGCGGTATTCCTCATCAGAGCTCGCCCCGGGATCCCAGCTAAAAGCCTTATAGTCCCCGGGTACGACTCCGGGCATGGAGAATTTGCCGTTCTGGTCGGTGGTCGCGAATACATATTTTTCTTTTTCGGCGCGACGAGGTGGGTCGGGGATCAAAACAACCTCAACAGCGACTGCCGGGAGCAAATCGCCGGTCAGGACCTGGCCATTGACCTGAGCAACGCGCGAACTCATAACCAGTTCGAGGAAGGCGCCGCTCCCCGAATGCACTGTCAGTCCACCGTCGAGTATAGCGACGCCACCGTAATGAACAGATTTAAGGAAACAGGATGCATTGCGAGTCCTGACATGCACCAGGGGACGATAGACTCCTTCGGGCACGCCCTTCAGAAGGAATGTACCGTCGGCTTTGACCATTTGACCGTCGCCCGGCCCCTCGCTACCTTCAACCGGTTCTAAGTACGCGAACACATCCTCAACCTCGTGCGGTGGCACGCCTTCCCAAGTGAGCCGACCTAGAATGTCGACACCGGGCCGAACGTTCAGCGTGAGACCCTCGACGTCAACATTTCCGACGTCGATTTCGCGGCGAGCATGCAGCCAGTTGCTCGAATCGCGTTCCCTGAAACTTGCCATGATGTAATACGAACCAGGGGGAACGCCACGAATCTGAAACGTGCCATCTTTCTTATCGTATGGAGCTTCCATGTTCTGAGGTGGCATTGGACCCGTCTCTCGCGGAAAAATCGAAACATACCTGGGCTCGGCAGAGGACCAAACGGGAGCGATCACTCTTCCGGCAACGGTGGCCAGACGGGTACGCCGAAGCAGAAAGTCTATGGAGCGAATTTCGTCTCCGGCATGGACCCAAATTGTTTGAGCCTTAGCAGGGTCAGTCGCGTTGGGATAATAGGTTGGCAAATAACCGTCAAGGCTTTTGTGCTTTGTGTTGAGGCCAGAGCGAGAAATGCCGCTTTCTGCGCTTCTGTAGGAGGCGGAAACATAGTAACGACCAGGCGCGAGATCGTAGACCCGGAATTCTCCCAAATCGTTCGTGGAGCATGGTTGTTGCCCCAACCATCGCAACTTTCCATCCTGGCGTGATGTCCGAAAGGCGGAGACTTGAGCACCAGCAAGCGGCTCGCCGTCTTCGTCGAACACGCGACCTGTAATAGCGGCCGTGCGGATGAGCTTGAAGAGCAGATCCGTCATTTGCTGGCCAGCGGCCAAGGTGAGAACGGCGCCGGGGCCACCCGCCTTTTTCTGGCCGTATTCGGCGTTCACGTAGCCGTTGCGAGAAACGGTGAGGTAGTAAGACCCGGGTTCGATGTTTTCAAAACGAAAGTGGCCCTGATCGTCCGTTGCGTCCTCGTAATAGCCTTCAGAATGGGTATGATTCGCAAGCATTACCGTAGCTTTTTTGAGCGGCTCGCCGGTGTCCAGTCGGAAAACGGTTCCGGCGACGGTGGCGAGCCGCCCGGCGGCATTGGGAGCGGTCGGCGGGTCGGTGCCGATCTGGCCGAAAGATTGGAATGGGGAGAGAAGCAGCAGACAGAAGACAAAACGCGAGCGCATTTCGAATTCAACTCCCGTTTACCACAAGGCCGTTAGTATACAAAAAGTGTGATGCGAGAAGATAAACCGAGGAGATCAGTGAGGGGCGTAGATTTGGTAGACCATGAAGTAGACGATGACGCCGGTGACGGAAACGTAGAACCAGAGGGGGAGGGTCCAGCGGGCGATGAGGCGGTGCTTGTCGAAGCGTTCGAGCCAAGCGCGGCGGAGAGTGATGATGATGAGCGGAACGATGACGATGGCCAACAAGGTGTGCGAGATCAAAATGGTGAAGTAGACGGGGCGGATCCAACCCTGCCCCTGGAAGAGGATCACCCGGTGAACGCGCAGGTGATAGATCACGTAGGACATGAGGAAGGTGCAGGAGGCGATAACGGCGGAGACCATGAAGATTTTGTGGATATCGCGCTTGCCGGTACGAATGGCGGTGTAGCCTGCCGCGAGGAGCACGGCACTGGTGCCGTTGAGCGTGGCGTTGAGGGCGGCGTGGGAGAGCATGTTTGAGGGAGACAGGATAACAGAGATTCGGTGACCAAGAGGTGGAGGATGGAAGGAATTGAGGGAGGCGAGGGATTCATCTCGCGAACTACGCGGTTCCTCGTAGCGGGGACTCCGCTCGGAATGCCGAGGTATGCGTGAAAACTAAGTGCCAAGACCCAAAAGTTGAGACCCTGCGCTTCGCTCAGGGCGACAAATTGGTTCGAAGCTGGCTCGCGAGAGCAGCGGACCTTCGAGACTCTGGCAAGGTGCCGCAATCCGCAGTTCAGCGGGGGAGTTTGTCGTACATCATGAGGCCGAGAAGGATCGGGATGTGGAGCACGGTGGCATGCATGAGCCACTTGGCGCGAGTGTTGGTCTTGGCACTGGCGGCCCACAGGCAAACTTGAACGAGTCCGGTGCAGGTAACGAGCGCACCGAAGAAATAGAGCACTCCGGCAAAGCCCATGATGGCCGGTAACAGGCTGACGGCCACGAGAGAAGCCGAGTAAAGAATGATCTGGCGGAAGGTGCGCGAGCCGTCTTTATCAATGACGGGAAGCATGAGGATCCCGGCGCGGGCGTAGTCTTCGCGATAGATCCAGGAAATGGCGTGGAAGTGGGGGAATTGCCAGACGAAGAGGATGGCAAAGAGGAGCCAGGCGCCGGTGTCGAGTTTACCCGTGGCCGCGGTCCAGCCAATCATCGGTGGAATGGCGCCTGGAATGGCACCGATGAAGGTGGCCCAAACGGTGCGTTTCTTAAGCGGCGTGTAAGCGAGCAGGTAGCTGATCGAAGTGAAAACGCCGAGTAGGCACGCGATGTAGCCAGCGGTGAAGTACAAGTCGACGGCACCCCCAAGAGCGAGGGCCAGGCCGAAGCGAAGGGCTTCGGCGGGAGTGAGTTGGCCGGCGGGAAGCGGACGCGAAGCGGTGCGGCGCATGGAGCGGTCAGATTCGCGCTCGATATAGTGATTCAGCGCGGCGGTGCCGGCGGCGATCATCATCGTGCCGAAGATGACGTGGAGCATGTGGAGCCAAGGCATGGGGCCGCGCGCACCCATATAGAAGCCAGCGCCGGTGGTCATGAGAACGAGGAAGGAAACGTCCGGCTTAGTGAGTGCCATATAGGCACTGAGTTTCGTTGGCTGGGTAAGCGCGGTGGTGCGGGCGTTGCTCATTGAGCGGGCACCTCTCCCTGGGTAGTGGCGAAGAGCACTTCCCTTTTACGTGGAACGAGACGATAGCAGAGCAAAACAGTGACAATCGAAGCGGCGAAGAGGAGCGCACCGACGACGGTGTGAACAACGGTGGCAATCACGACGGGAGGCATCGGCTGGGGATCGTCGGCGGAAACGATGCGCGTCCAGAGAGCGACGATGCCGAGAAGGATCTGGAAGCCAGCAATGGAGTGAAGCCAGACGCGGGCGCGGGAGATTTCGGGGACTTGTGGGAAGCGGCGGCGAAGCACGGCAGCGCTCCAGAAGACCATTGCGAGGACAATGGGAGCGCCAAAGACGTGTGGCTTGAGCGAGAGATAGCGGTGCCGAAAGCCGGCGCCGACAAGAACCTGAAGAAAAATGATGATGGAGTTGAGGGTAACGATGGCATGAATGGAAGGAGAGCCTCGGTCTTCATATTGAGGGAGGTTCTGCATCCACCAGCGGCTGGTGAAGAAAGCAATGGTCACCAGGATGGCAAAGACTAGCTCGGCGGTGCAGGCATGCATGACGGGCAGCCAATAGTGGAGGAGTTTGAGAACAGTGAGGCCGCCGAGAATACCCTGAAAAATGACTCCACCGAGAGCGGCGAAGCCGAGGTAGCGAACGGACGGACGTTCATCGTAGCGCCAGAGGAGCGTGGCGAGAACGATGGTTAGAAGGCCTAGTCCGGCAGCGATGAGGCGGTGCGAATGTTCGAAGGCGATGCCGCCGACCATTGGTGGGTTAAGAGTGCCATAAGAAAGCGGCCAATCGGGGACAGCGAGAGCGGCGTCCTCGGAGGTCACCAAGGCACCGGCGGTGAGGAGCACGGTGGCCCAAGCAAAAACGAACAGAGCGAACTTGTGAACACCTGGATGATAGGTGGCTTTCATGGATTTCGGGCCCAATCCCGAAATATGAAATTATAACGCACGCTAAAAAGCAAGGCGCGCGCGGCCCTGAACCGCGCAGGATTGTAGCAGGGGCCGAACGAATAGCAAAGTGCCAAAAACGCGCGTCAAGCGACGGAGGAGCGGGAGGATTCGTCGGCGCGGACTTCGACGGCGCGGAGGACGAGGTCTTTGAGAGCGCCGATAAACAGTGAGGAGTCTCCGACCGCGGGCATCATGCGATAACGCTCGATGCCGGCTTTTTTGGCGTCGAGGCGGCCGTCGATATTGATTTCGTGAAGCGTTTCGATGTGTTCGGTGACGAAGGAGATCGGAACGACCATGGCTTCCTTGACGCCCTGGTGGCCGAGTGTGTGGAGGGTTTCGACGAAGGAGGGTTCGAGCCATTTGGCCGGGCCCACTCTGCTTTGGAAACAGAGAATGCGCGTTTTGGGCCAGTTGGGGTAGCGGGAGGCGCCGAGTTCGTTGACAAGGCGAACCGTTTCGTTGACGTGCTTTGGATAGGGGTCCCCTTTTTCGACGAGGCTCATGGGGATGCCGTGAGCGCTAAAGATGAGGTGTATCCGCGAGGCATCCGGAAACTGGCGGAGGCACTTGCCGATATTGTGGACGAGGGCCTGAATGTAGAGCGGGTGGTCGAAGAAACATTCGATGGAGCGTTCGGGCAGCGTGTCGACCGGTTCGCCATAGACGCGGCGCCATTCCTTGAGGCTGCTGAGCGTCGTGGCGTAGGAGTAATGAGGATAGAGAGGAAGGAGGGCGAGTTCATCAAGACGTTCGGCGCGCTTAAGGGCGGCAACGGCATCTTCGGTGAACGGCTTCCAGTAGCGCATGGCGGTGACAGCGACAGGGTCGATGTAAGGCCGAACGGCTTCCACGAGACGCACTCGCTGGCGCTCGGTGAGAATGCCGATAGGTGAACGGCGGCCGATCATGCCGTAGCGCTGAGCGACGGGCACACAGCGTTTTT
>Ga0306921_10001925_pt1 | contig 20526 bp, 19 predicted proteins | sample sta12Cox44000080_FD_203760 | JGI IMG/M metagenome (GOLD analysis project Ga0306921, IMG submission 203760) | Lab enrichment of tropical soil microbial communities from Luquillo Experimental Forest, Puerto Rico - statoxic.12C.oxic.44.000.080 (v2)... | ecosystem: Environmental > Terrestrial >... | reverse complement strand
GTGACGCGATCGGACCCGTCGCGGCCGGCGGACTGCATCGTGCGGGTCCGGACCAAAGACGGCAGCGAAACAGGCAGGCGAGAGGTGCTGGTACCGCCGTCCGATCAGACCACGGTGCAGGTGACGACGACGGTGAAATCCTCCCAGCCGCCGGTGATGGCCGACATCTACGGGTGCGGCACCGACGTGCCCGGCTATCTGCGACCGTCCTGACCGCGCGACGAAGGCCGAACTGCGAATATTGGAGTCATTAACTGTTTGCGTGGTGGTAACATGGATGAATGCACGGTTCCTGCTGGGACCGTGTATTGCTGCATTAATGGCTGTGAGCAGAACGATCAGCGGGTCGGGCCCGGACACTCGCGGCGGCGGCGTTCAGAGGCTTACGCGGATACGCGGAACGACAAAAAGAGGAGCACGACGAGATGACGGACACTCAGGTGACCTGGCTGACCCAGGAGTCACATGACAGGCTCAAGACCGAGCTCGATCAGCTGATCGCGAATCGTCCGGTCATCGCCGCGGAAATCAACGACCGCCGCGAGGAGGGAGACCTCCGGGAGAACGGCGGCTACCACGCCGCCCGCGAAGAGCAGGGCCAGCAGGAGGCGCGCATCCGCCAATTGCAGGACCTGCTCAACAACGCCAAGGTCGGCGAGGCGCCCAAGCAGTCCGGCGTCGCGCTGCCCGGTTCGGTGGTGAAGGTCTACTACAACGACGACAAGTCCGACCATGAGACGTTTCTGATCGCCACCCGCCAGGAGGGCGTCAACGAAGGCAAGCTCGAGGTGTACTCGCCGAACTCACCGCTCGGTGGCGCCCTGATCGATGCCAAGGTGGGTGAGACCCGCAGCTACACGGTGCCCAACGGCAACACCGTCAAGGTGACGTTGGTCAGCGCGGAGCCGTACCACTCCTAAACCTCTGCCGTGAGCCTCGACTGTGAATCCGCCGACGGCTGACCGGCGTGTCGCGTCGTCAGATTCACGCTCGGCGCGGGAGGAATCAGCCCAGGGCCTGTTGGAGATCGGCCAGCAGGTCGGCGACATCCTCGATGCCCACCGAGAGCCGCACCAGGTCGTCGGGCACTTCCAATTGCGAACCGAACGTCGACGCGTGCGTCATGGCGCTGGGATGCTCGATCAGCGACTCAACGCCACCCAGCGATTCGGCCAGGATGAACACCCTGGTGCGAGCGCACAGATCCTCCGCGGCTGCGCGGCCGCCGCGCATGCGCACCGAAACCATGCCGCCGAAGCCGGCCATCTGCCGCGCGGCGATCTCATGTCCGGGATGGGTGGGCAGACCCGGATATAGCACCGTGCTCACCGAGGGATGTCCGGCCAGGAATTCGGCTACGGCCGAGGCGTTTTCGTTGTGTCGCTCCATGCGCAGCACCAAAGTCTTCAGGCCGCGGATAGTCAGGTAGGCATCGAACGGGCCCGGCACCGCGCCGGCCCCGTTCTGCAGGAACGCGAAGGCGTCGTCGAGCTCGTTGTCGTTGGTGACCAATGCGCCGCCTACAACGTCGGAGTGGCCGCCGATGTACTTGGTCGTCGAGTGCAGCACGACATCGGCGCCCAGCGTCAACGGCCGCTGCAGTGCCGGCGACGCAAAGGTGTTGTCCACCAACACTTTTGCCGAATTCTGCTTGCCGACTTCAGCAATGGCCGCGATGTCGACGATGGACAGCAACGGATTGGTCGGCGTTTCAACCCAAATAAGCCGGGTCTGTGGCGTGATCGCGGCACGAACAGCGTCGAGATCGGACAACGCCACCGGCGTGTAAGTGATGTTCCACTGCGTGAATACCTTGTCGATCAGCCGAAAGGTGCCGCCGTAGGCGTCGGTCGGAATGACCACATGATCGCCGGGGCGCAGCACCGCCCGCAGGGCACAGTCGGTGGCGGCCATCCCCGAACTGAACGCCCGCCCGAAGGCACCCTCCTCGACGGCCGCTAAGGAGGCCTCCAGCGCGGCCCGGGTCGGGTTGCCAGTCCGTGCGTAGTCGAATCCGCCGCGCAGGCCACCGACGCCGTCCTGGGCGAACGTGCTGCTGGCGTAGATCGGGGCGTTAACCGCCCCGGTCGCCGGATCCGGACGGTAGCCGGAGTGAATGGCTTTGGTGGCTAGACCGGTAAACGCGGGATGTCCCTTTGGTTTTTCGCTCATCGGCGATCAGCCTAGCGACACCCGCGCCGTCCTCCTGTCAAAGAAGTCAGTCGCCGCTCAGGATTGTCAGACAGGAACGCACACCGTCGTCATGATCTTGTCGGCCAAAGTTTGCCGCTTGGAGTCCCACAGCGGAAACAGATAACCGACGTAGCACGGGATGGCGTCAACGATGTGCGCGAACATGCGCCCGACGGACATGCCGAAACCGATTGGCTGCCCGGTCTTCTCGCTGATCACCTTGAACTTCATTACCCCTTTGCCGATGCTCTGGCCGGTAGTGCCCTGGCGGTACCCGTTGTTCCAGAACGCGAAGACCACCGCAACCAGCCACAACACGTAGTAGGCCGCATTGCCGATCGCGCTCGGCTGGCTGACGCAGTACTGGCCGTATCCGTACGCGCCGTTGACGCACGTCTGTTCCATGGTGAGCATCTGGATCAGGTAACCAATGCCGACCAGGATGGCGACTGGGATGTTGTCGATGAGGGCCGCGATCACCCTCGTGGCCCAAGGGGTGTAGGAATCGGTCGGGAGAGCACGCCCGGGTGGTGGCGGCGCGGACCCACCGGCTGACGGAGGGGGCGGCGGGTAGGAACCGCCGGGCGGAGGGGGCGCAGGTTGATCGGTCATGCTCATCCTTTCAACTCAGGATTTGCTGAACTAGGCCGCATTACAGTACCTGGTAGGCGGCCTTCGTGCGAGAGTTTCGCCACATTCCGATCGGCGGTCCCAGCTAGCGTCGCCGCGGCCCCTCCGACAGGAAACCCAACAAGTCATACCGGGTGATGACCCCGACGGGTTTGCCCTCTTCCACAACCATCAACGCGTCCCAGTCGCGCAACGCCTTGCCGGCGGCGCTGACCAACTCCCCCGCGCCGATCATCGGTAGCGGCGGACTCATGTGCTCCGAGACGGCGTCGGCCAATTTGGCCCGGCCCTCGAAGACGGCCGAGAGCAGTTCGCGTTCGGAGACGCTGCCCGCGACCTCGCCGGCCATCACGGGCGGCTCGGCGCCGACCACGGGCATCTGGGACACCCCATACTCCCGCAGGATGCCGATGGCGTCGCGCACCGTCTCGGACGGATGGGTGTGCACGAGATCGGGCAGCGCACCGGATTTGCGGCGCAACACATCTCCGACCGTGGACTGCTCGGTCGACCCGTCGAGGCGACTGCGCAAGAACCCGTACGACGACATCCAGGCGTCGTTGAAGATCTTCGACATGTAGCCACGGCCGCCGTCGGGAAGCAAGACCACAACCAGCGCGTCCGGGCCGGCTTCCTCGGCGACCTTCACCGCGGCCACCACCGCCATCCCGCACGAGCCGCCGACCAGCATCGCTTCTTCGCGGGCCAGCCGCCTGGTCATGTTGAACGAGTCCGAGTCGGAAACCGCGATGATCTGGTCGGGCACGGTGCGGTCGTACGCGTCCGGCCAGAAGTCCTCGCCGACTCCCTCCACCAGGTAGGGCCGGCCGCTGCCGCCCGAATAGACCGAACCTTCGGGGTCGGCGCCGATGACGCGCACCCTCCCGTCGGATACCTCCTTGAGGTAGCGGCCCGCGCCGGTGATCGTTCCGCCGGTGCCGATGCCGGCGACGAAATGCGTCACCTTCCCGTCGGTATCCGCCCAGATTTCCGGCCCGGTCGTTGCGTAGTGGCTGGCCGGTCCCTCGGGGTTGGCGTATTGGTCGGGCTTCCAGGCACCGTCGATCTCTCTGACGAGCCTGTCGGACACGCTGTAGTAACTGTCCGGATGGTCCGGCGGCACCGCCGTCGGGCACACGACGACTTCCGCGCCGTAGGCGAGCAGCACGTTGCGCTTGTCCTCGCTGACCTTGTCGGGACAAACGAACACGCACTTGTAACCGCGGTGCTGCGCAACCAGGGCGAGGCCGACGCCGGTGTTGCCCGAGGTGGGTTCGACGATGGTGCCACCGGGCTTGAGCAGCCCGCCGGCCTCGGCGGCGTCGATCATCCTCACCGCGATCCGGTCCTTGGCGCTGCCACCGGGGTTCAGGTATTCGACCTTCGCCGCTACGGTGCCGGCGCCGTCGGGGACAACGGAGTTCAGCCGAACCAGCGGCGTGCCGCCGATGAGGTCACTGATGTGAGGCGCGATCCGCATGCGTTCATCGTCGCAGGCGGTTTCGGGCCGCTAGCCGGTGGCCTCGCGGATGTATTCGCCGATCTGGCGCAGGGAGCGCATCGCCTCCGGCAACAGCGGGGCGGCCACCTGGAAGTCGTGAACCTGGCCGGGCCAGACCCGGACCTCGGCCGGCACGCCGACCGCCGCCAGCCTGGTTGCCGCCAGCTGCGCGTCGTGCAGCAACACCTCGGATCCGGAGACGTGGATCAGCGTCCGCGGCAGGCCGGGTTTGATGTGCTCCAAGGGCTCGTAAATCTCTTCGGGCCTACCGGCGATTGTGTTCTTTTCGGCGGCTCTAGCAACTAGCTCGACGAGCGCGTCGAACGCCTTGGCGGGGAACATCGCGTCGGTCTTGATGTTGGGGTGGGCCTGCTTGGATTCCTTTGCTAGTTGCAGCAGTGGCGAGATCGCTACCAGCGCTGCTGGCTCCTCACCCTCCTCCTGCAGGTGTTGCGCCAAGGCGAGCGCGAGATAACCGCCCGCGGAGTCACCGGCCAGCACGATCTGGTCCGGCTCGTAACCGCGCACGCGCAGCCACTCGTACGCGTCGTGACAGTCGTTGAGCGCCATCCCGACCGAGTGTTTGGGCAACAGCCGATAATTGACGACGAAAACGGGCGAGTCAGCAAACTTCGACAGGGCTTCGACGAGCCGACCGTGGGAGTTTGCTCCACAGGTCAAAAATGCGCCGCCGTGCAAGTAGACAATGACTCGGCGAGTGCCGTCGGCGGGCAGCACTCCGGGCGCCCGTACCAATTGCGCTGAGGCATTGGGCAAGCTCACCGTCTCGCGGACGGTGGCCGACACCGGGAGTAAGACCCGGGAAGCACGGTCGATGAGACCCCAGGGCCATGGCAGGTTAGGTGCGTAGCTACCGACAGCCAAAACCGGCCGGATCGTCAGTCGTGACGCCAGGTTGGCTACTCGCGCAGCTACACTGGGCCCGGATTCGAGGACCTCGACCGGTGCGCCGTCGCTGATGGCAAATCTGCGTGCCCCAACTCTACGTGCTTTGAGGACCTCGTGTACGCGAATGGCATTCCGGGGGGAACCGGATACCTTGCTCGGTGCCGTCATGCTCAACACTTCCTACGCCTTTGTAGTGCGGTACAGCATGTCACGAGGCAGCTGAGCGTCCGGTTCAGCCCGATCCTCAGGGCGCTCAGCCAACCCCGTGAACTTAGCTTGACAGGTGTTGCTGAGTAGAACGTTTGAAATGTCTGATTCGATACCACAATTGATTCACAACGTGATCACTTTGTTTATCAGCCCTCCGCGCAAACACCGAAGCCGATCTAAACTGACCTCATGACCATACGGGTGCCGCGTCGTTCGACGATCGCCCTGGCCACGGCGGGCGCACTTGCCTCGACAGGCACGGCCTATCTCGGCGCACGCAACCTGCTGGTCGGCCAGGCGTCGCACGCGCGCACGGTCATCCCGAAGTCCTGGGACATTCCGCCGCGCGCCGACGGCGTGTACACCCCGGGCGGTGGACCGGTGCAGCGATGGCACCGCGCCACGCCCGTGGATCTGTACCTGATGATCTTCGGGGACTCGACGGCCACCGGTTACGGCTGCATGACCGCCGAAGAAGTGCCGGGCGTGCAGATCGCACGCGGACTGGCCGAACGGCTCGGCAAGGCCATCCGGCTGAGCACCAAGGCCATCGTCGGCGCCACGTCCAAAGGCGTATGCGGCCAAGTCGATGCGATGTTCGTGGCCGGGCCGCCGCCGGACGTGGCCGTGATGATGCTGGGCGCCAACGACGTGACGGCGCTCAACGGCATCAGCCAGTCCGCGCAACGGCTGGCCCTGGCCGTTCGCAAGTTACGTGCCCGCGGCGCCATCGTCGTGGTCGGCACCTGTCCTGATCTGGGTGTGATCAGCGCCATCCCGCAGCCGCTTCGCTCGTTGGCACATGCGCGGACTTCGCGACTTGCCCGCGCCCAGGCCGCTGCCGTCCGGTCCGCCGGCGGCGTGCCGGTCCCACTGGCGCAGCTGCTGGCACCCAAATTCCGGGCCGCGCCCGCGCTCATGTTCTCCGCCGACGGTTTCCATCCATCGGCGGCCGCATATGCGCTGGCCGCCGAAGCGCTGCTGCGCACGCTGTGCGATGCGCTGGGCGAAGACGTCGAGACCACGGTGCCCGACGTGCCGGCGCCCGCCGACCCGCCCGCGCCCGGCCAGGGCCACACACGCCTGTCGGTGATGTCGCGGCTGTGGCGACACCCGGAACCCGGGTTGGCTGGCCCGTCTTCATCGCCACCGGTTGGCGCCGACTAGATTTGTGCTAGCCCGTCGGGGTGGACATACACCCGTCATTGAAGCGAGCGCGCATCCGATCGAAGGGATCCTCATGCCTGAAGCCGTCATCGTCTCAACCGCTCGCTCGCCGATCGGCCGGGCCATGAAAGGCTCGCTGGTCAGCATGCGCCCCGACGACCTGGCCGTCCAGATGGTGCGCGCTGCGCTCGACAAGGTCCCCGCGCTGAACCCGCACCAGATCGACGACCTCATCCTGGGCTGCGGCCTGCCGGGGGGCGAGCAGGGCTTCAACATAGCGCGCGTGGTCGCCGTCGCGCTCGGGTACGACTTCCTGCCCGGCACCACCGTCAACCGGTACTGCTCGTCGTCGCTGCAAACCACGCGGATGGCCTTTCACGCGATCAAGGCGGGCGAGGGCGACGCGTTCATCTCCGCGGGCGTCGAGACCGTGTCCCGGTTCGCCAAAGGCAACTCCGACTCCTGGCCGGACACCAAGAACCCGGTTTTCGACCAGGCCCAGGAACGTTCGGCGGCCGCCGCCGCGGGCGCCGACGAATGGCACGATCCTCGCGCCGACGGGAGCGTGCCCGACGTCTACATCGCGATGGGCCAGACCGCCGAAAACGTCGCCATCCTGACCGGAATCAGCCGCGAAGACCAGGACCACTGGGGGGTCCGCAGCCAGAACCGTGCCGAGGAGGCGATCAAGAGCGGGTTCTTCGAACGCGAGATCACTCCGGTGACCCTGCCCGACGGCACCACCGTGAGCACCGACGACGGGCCCCGTCCGGGCACCACCTACGAGAAGATTGCCGAGCTCAAACCCGTGTTTCGGCCGAACGGCACCGTGACGGCGGGGAACGCCTGCCCGCTCAACGACGGCGCAGCCGCACTGGTGATCACCAGTGACAGGAAGGCCAAAGAGCTCGGCCTGACACCGCTGGCCCGCATCGTGTCGACCGGGGTCAGTGGCCTGTCGCCGGAGATCATGGGGCTGGGTCCGATCGAGGCGTCCAAGAGGGCGCTGGAGAGGGCCGGCATGTCGATCACCGACATCGACCTGGTCGAGATCAACGAGGCGTTCGCGGTGCAGGTGCTGGGCTCGGCCCGGGAGTTGGGCATAGACGAGGACAAGCTGAACGTGTCGGGTGGAGCGATCGCGCTGGGCCACCCGTTCGGCATGACCGGCGCCCGCATCGCCACCACGCTGCTGAACAACCTTCAGACGCACGACAAGACGATCGGCCTGGAGACCATGTGCGTCGGCGGCGGCCAGGGCATGGCGATGGTGCTCGAGCGGCTCAACTAAGACCCGCTAGCCGTTTGAGTGCGCCTCCACGCGCAAAAAACCGGCACGCCAATCGGCGTGCCGGTTTTTCCGTCGAGCGAGCTACCTCTCCTGGAAGTAACTGAGCAGCCGCAGGATCTCGAGGTACAGCCATACCAGCGTCACGGTAAGGCCCAGCGCGATGCCCCACGCCGCCTTCTCCGGCGCTCCAGCGCGGATCATCTGGTCGGCCGCATCGAAGTCGATCAGGAAGCTGAACGCGGCGACGCCGATGCATACCAGCGAGAAAATGATCGCGATCGGTCCGCCGCTGCGCAGACCCAGGCCCGTACCGCCACCGACACCGAACATCGCCAGCAAGAAATTGCCCAGCATCAGGGCCAGCACGCCGAACATCGCGGCCACCAGCATCCGCGTGAACTTGGGCGTGACCCGGATGGCCCCGGTCTTGTAGACGACGAGCATGCCGAAGAAGACGCCGAAGGTGCCCAGGATGGCCTCGCCGATCAGCGCACCAGCATTGGCGTGCGACACCTGGAAATTGGCGAAGACGAACGAGATGGCGCCGAGGGCCATTCCCTCGAGCACGGCGTAGCTGAGCACGATCGCGGGGTTGTCCTGCTTGCGGGCGAAGGTCGCCAGCATCACCAACCCGAAGCCGCCGAGCGCCCCGATCAGTGTCAGCGGCAACGCCAGGGCGAGGTTGGACGTCACCAGGTAGAAGGAGACGACCGCCGCGGCCGTCAACACGCCCAGCGTGATCCCGGTCTTGGTGACGACGTCGTCGATGGTGACCGGACGGGAGACCTTGGCCTCCCGGTAGGGGGCCTCCTGGTAGGGAGCCATGTAGGGGTCGGCTTGGTAATACCCCTGCTGCGTCTGGGCCGCGCCAGTGCCGAATTGCGCGTATCCGCCCCTCTGCTTAGGCAGCGAACGAAATACCGGGTTACTTGTCTCCCGCACCGTCGGATCCTCTCTTATGACTGTGGCTTCGAGCCGTGCGAACACCTGCTCAACGATCAGCGGCCCGCCCGGGTTCCCAACGGAGCTGCTGTTTTCCTGGTCTTTCCGGCCCTTTGACGAACTCGGACATTGTCGTCCGGTCAAAGATAAACCTTACCCGCGAGTGCCGCCTGGAAGGTAACGATCTAGATTGCTGGTCGAGGCCCAACGGCCTTCTGGGCAGCATTTTCTGGGACACGAATTCCGGCGATGGGAGGCCAGGGGCGTGAGTGCGGAATCCGACGAGGTCCTGACCCGCGTCGACAGCGGCATCGGCTTGATCACCCTCAACCGCCCCAAGGCCATCAACTCACTGAACCACAACATGGTGGACCTGCTCAGCGCCGTGCTGATCCGTTGGTTACGCGACGACGCGGTGCGCGCGGTGGTGCTCTCGGGGGCCGGGGAGCGCGGCCTGTGCGCCGGCGGCGACCTGGTGCCGCTCTACCACAGCATGCGCAAAGACGGGGTCGAGGCGCGGCGGTTCTGGCGCGACGAGTATCTGCTCAATGGGCAGATCGGCCGGTTTGCAAAGCCTTACGTGGCGTTGATGGACGGCATCGTGATGGGCGGCGGCGTCGGCGTCAGCGCGCACGGAAGCGTCCGGGTGGTAACCGACACCTCGAAGGTGGCGATGCCCGAAGTGGGCATCGGCTTCATCCCCGAAGTCGGCCAGATGTATTTGCTGTCGCGGGCGCCCGGCGCCCTGGGCATGCACGCCGCGCTGACAGGGGCGCCGTTCACCGGCGCCGACGCCATCGCTTTGGGTTTCGCCGACCACTACGTGCCACACACCGAGCTCGACGCGTTCACCCAAGCGATCGTCGCCGACGGTGTCGACAGCGCGCTGGCCCACCACGCGATCGAACCTCCGCCGAGTGAGCTTGCCGCACAACGGGAATGGATCGACGAGTGCTATTCCAAGGACACCGTGATCGACATCGTCGCCGCGCTTGGTGGGCATGACGCGGGACCGGCTAATGAAGCCGCGAACCTGATCGCCGGCCGCTCGCCCACCTCGGTGTCGGTGGCGTTCGAGGGGGTGCGTCGCGCCGCCAAGATGGAAACGCTGGAAGATGTTCTGACCCAGGACTATCGGATGGCGTCGGCATCGTCGCGTTCACACGATTTCGTGGAAGGGATCCGCGCGCAGATCATCGACAAAGATCGCAATCCGAAGTGGTCGCCGGCGACGCTGGCGACGGTCACCGCGGCCGACGTCGAGGCGTATTTCGAGCCGGTCGACGACGACTTGAGTTTCTAGAAAGGCAGCCCATGACCTACGAAACGATTCTGGTCGAGCGCGAGGCGCGAGTCGGCATCATCACGCTGAACCGGCCCCAGGCGCTGAACGCACTCAACAGCCAGGTGATGAACGAAGTAACCAGCGCCGCAACCGAATTGGACAACGACTCCGGTATCGGCGCGATCATCATCACTGGTTCGGGTGGTAAGGCCTTCGCGGCGGGCGCCGACATCAAGGAAATGGCCGGGCTGAGCTTCGCCGACGCGTTCCGCGCCGACTTCTTCGCCCAGTGGGGCAAGCTGGCCGCCGTTCGCACCCCGACGATCGCCGCGGTGGCCGGATACGCGCTGGGCGGCGGCTGCGAGCTGGCGATGATGTGCGACCTGCTGATCGCCGCCGACACAGCGAAATTCGGCCAGCCGGAGATCAAACTCGGTGTGCTGCCGGGGATGGGCGGTTCGCAGCGCCTGACCCGGGCCATCGGCAAGGCCAAGGCCATGGACCTCATCCTGACCGGCCGTACCATCGACGCCGCCGAAGCCGAACGCAGCGGCCTGGTTTCGCGGGTGGTACCGGCCGACGACTTGCTGACCGAGGCCAAGGCCGTCGCCACCACCATTTCGCAAATGTCGCTGTCGGCGGCCCGGATGGCCAAAGAAGCCGTCAACCGCGCTTTCGAATCCACGCTGGCCGAAGGACTTCTTTACGAACGCCGGCTTTTCCATTCGGCCTTCGCGACCGAAGACCAGTCCGAAGGAATGGCGGCATTCATCGAGAAGCGCGTCCCCAACTTCACACACCGGTAGTGAGCCTCGATGAGCGAGCCCGGGTCTGTGACGAACACGAACGTCGGCGACGAATCAGCCGCACACACCGAAGAGTCTGCCGGCCCAGAAGCCAGTCCCGAAGCCACCCCCGCCCCCGCCCCCGAGCCCCCACCGGCCCGTCGGCCGTGGTGGATTCGCCGCTACACCTTCACCGGCACCGCGGTCGGCTTGCTGTTCATCTTTTTCTCCATGACGCCGTCGCTGCTGCCCCGCACCGCGTTATTCCAGGGACTGGTCAGCGGGGTCTCGGGCGCCATTGGTTATGGGCTCGGCGTCTTCGCCGTCTGGCTGGTCCGCTATATGCGCACGCGGAATTACAGCCCGCCGCCGCCGGACTGGGCTTGGAAGGTGCTGATCCCGGTCGGCGCGATCGGCATGGTGGTGATGGCTATCCGATTCCACGTCTGGCAAGACGACGTGCGCGACCTGATGGGCGTGAAGCACCTGGAATGGTACGACTATCCCGAGGCCGCGATCCTGTCGCTGGTTGTGCTGTTCACGCTGGTCGAAATCGGCCAGTTGATCCGGCGGCTGATCATTTTCCTGGTGGGGCAGCTCGATCGGATCGTACCGTTCCGCCTCTCGGTGACCATCGTCGTAATCCTGCTCGTGACGCTGACGATCACGCTGCTCAACGGCGTCGTCATCAAGTTCACGATGAACAAGTTGAACAGCACCTTCAACGCGGTGAACGAGGAGGGGAAGGCCGAAACCGAGGCGCCGAAATCCAGGCTGCGATCGGGTGGCCCGGAGTCGCTGGTGAAATGGGACACACTGGGCCATCAGGGGCGCATCTTCGTCCAGGCCGGTCCGACCGTCGACAAACTCACCGCCTTCAACGACGCCCCGGCCACCGAACCGATCCGGGCTTACGCTGGACTGAATTCCGCGGACGGGATCGACGCGACCGCCGAACTGGCAGCGGCTGAACTGGAGCGCACCGGCGGATTGCAACGCGCCGTCGTCGCGGTCGCCACCACCACCGGCACCGGGTGGATCAATGAGGCCGAGGCGGACGCGCTGGAATACATGTACAACGGCAACACCGCCATCGTGAGCATGCAGTACTCGTTCTTGCCCAGCTGGCTGTCCTTTTTGGTGGACAAGGAAAACGCCCGGCGCGCCGGCCAGGCGCTGTTCGAGGCGGTCGACAAACGGGTCCGGCACCTGCCGGAAGGTCAGCGCCCGAAGCTCGTCGTTTTCGGCGAGAGCCTGGGATCGTTCGGGGGTGAGGCGCCGTTCATGAGCCTCAACAACATCCTGGCGCGCACCGACGGCGCGCTGTTCAGCGGGCCTACGTTCAACAACACCGTTTGGCTGCAGCTGACCGCGACCCGCGATGCCGGTTCGCCGGAGTGGCTACCCATCTATAACGATGGCCACAACGTCCGGTTCGTAGCTCGCCCAAGCGATCTGGGGCGCCCGCCCGCACCGTGGGGCACACCGAAGGTGGTGTATTTGCAGCACGCCTCCGACCCGATCGCCTGGTGGACTCCCGACCTGCTGTTCAAGAGTCCGGACTGGCTGCGGGAGAAGCGGGGCTATGACGTGCTGCCGCAGACGCAGTGGGTCCCGGTGGTGACGTTCCTGCAAGTCTCGGCCGACATGGCGGTAGCCGTCAACGTGCCGGACGGGCACGGCCACCACTACGTCGCCGACGTCGCCAACGGCTGGGCCGAAGTGCTGTCGCCGCCCGGCTGGACGCCGGAGAAGACCGCCAAGCTGCGGCCACTGCTGCACTCCGACGCGATCATCAGCAGCTCGGCGGGCTGAAGCGGATAGCTAGATCCAGCGGCGCCCGGTCATCGCGAGGTCCGCGGGCAGCACGTCCGGCTTCGCCTGGCGCCGGCCGCCGGCAACACCCAGCCGATCCAGCACGCCGGCAGTCGCCAGCGCCTGGTAGCCGCCGATGACGTCGGTGGCGCGGTGCAGGCCGATGTCGAGCAGCGCAGCCGCCGCGAGGCTGGACGTATAGCCCTCCGAGCACACGATCACCCATTCGACGTCGTCGCCAACGGCCTGGGGCAGCTTGGCGTCGCTGGTCGGGTCGCAGCGCCATTCCAGGACGTTGCGTTCGATCACGAGTGCGCCTGGCAAATCGCCCTCGCGTAACCGCTGGGCTTGCGGCCGGATGTCGATGACCACGGCCCCGCGGCTCAGCGCGGCCGGCACCTCGGCGGCGGGCAGGCGCCGAAACCGGCGCCGGGCGGCTCTCAAGACAAGGTCGATGCGGCTCATTGCGGTCCTTCCGGTCCGTCGGTCAATTCGGTGCGCTGGCGGCGCAACCTGTTGCGGTCGCTGACCTCGTAGTACGACATCGCTGTCAGCGGTGGCGAGTAGGCGTGCACGCTCAATGTCGGCCCCATCGGCCGCCGGTCGGTGCTCGCCGGCCCCGGCACGGGTCTGGGCGCCCAGACCACGTCGTGCACCCAACCCAGCGGGAAGCCGGCCTGATCGCCTGCGTCCAGCCGACGGCGCCGCAAACCCCTTCCATCCCAACGGAATTCGTTGAGCGATCCGGATAGCACGGTCAGCGCCCCCAGTGACCCGCCGTGGTCGTGCAGTTCGGTGGAATGACCGGGAACCCAGCTGATCAGCCAGATTTCGAGTTCATCGTCGCCATCGATGCGGGCGAACCACCGCTGCGACTCGGGTATACCGCCCGCGGGCAGCAGGTGGTCGCAGCGTCCGCTGAGCACATCGTCGGCGGCTCGGTCGGTGGCGCATAGGAGGTCGGGCACCCGCAGCCGGGTGGGTCCCGAAGAGGGTGACGAGGGGGTCAGTTTGCTCAGCGGAACGGGCGCGGCAGCACGCGTCGCGACGGGAAGGGACATCGGGAGCTCCAGGGTGTGCGGATCGGGCAAGCGGGCGGCGTGTTACGGCCGACAACACTCGCAAAATCCGAAGCGCTCCGTCACGGCAGCCAGTGTTGCATAGATTGAGATCGTGCGCTGGTGCGGTCGTCGGCCCCTGCTGTGGAGCGCGGTCGTCATTGCGACCGGTTCGGCCGGTCTGTCCGGGGTCACCGGCTGCTCCCATGGCGCCCTCACGGGCGGGACCGCGCCCTCCTCGGCGCGGCCGTCGGGGATCCCCAGGGGCCCGACTTCGGCACCACCGGGCGCCGTCGGACTCTCCCCCGCCGGGGTGACGACCAGGATCGATATCCCCGCGGATTCGACCGAGGAGGAGTATTTCCAGGCCTGTCACGCCGCAAAAATGTGGATGGAAGCGCAGCCCAGGACCGGTACGCCGCTGTTCGAGCCGTACCTGGCGATGGTTCAGGCCTCGCCGTCTGGCACGGCCGGCAGCTGGAACGCCCCATGGTCGGACCTGACGCTGGCGCGCCAGGCGGCCCTGATCACCGCCGCGCGCGCGGCCGCCAACGACGAATGCTCGTAGGCCGCGCCGGCGATTCGAACGCCTGCGCAATTGTGATCACGGGTGAAAAAAGTGCCGACCCGGCCCGGTGAAAGTCCGTGCTGCCGCGCAAAATGAACACATGCCCGGCCGACCTGGCGCAGTAGCGGCGCGCTCGCGCGGGTCGGCACCGACTCGGGTGGCGCTGGCGCTCGGCAGCGGCGGTGCCCGCGGGTACGCCCACATCGGGGTGATCGAGGCGCTGCGGACGCGCGGCTACGACATCGTGGGCATCGCCGGCTCGTCGATGGGTGCGCTCGTCGGCGGCCTGCAAGCGGCCGGACGCCTCGACGAGTTCGCCGACTGGGCGAAGTCGCTGACGCAGCGGACCATCCTGCGCCTGCTGGACCCTTCCATCAGCGCGGCGGGAGTGATGCGGGCCGAGAAGATCCTGGACGCGGTGCGCGACATCCTCGGTCCGGTGTCGATCGAGCAACTGCCCATCCCCTACACCGCGGTCGCGACCGATCTGTTGGCCGGCAAGTCCGTGTGGTTCCAGCGCGGCCCGGTCGACGAGGCGATCCGGGCGTCCATCGCGATTCCGGGGGTGATCGCCCCACACGAAGTCGGCGGACGCCTGCTCGCCGATGGCGGCATCCTGGATCCGCTGCCGATCGCCCCTATCGCCGCGGTCAACGCCGACCTGACTATCGCGGTGAGCCTCAGCGGCAGCGAGGTCGGTCGCATTGGAGACGACCGCGACCCGGAGTCGGGTGCCACCGTCGAGTGGTTGAACCGCATGGTGCGCAGCACCTCCGCGCTGCTGGACACCGCCGCCGCCCGGTCGCTGTTGGACCGGCCGACCGCGCGGGCCGTGTTGAGCCGGTTCGGCACGGATACCTGGTCCGAAGAATTGGACCCATCCGACCCCGAACGGCCGGAGCCTGAACAAGATGACACGCCTCAAGTTCCGAGACTGGGCGGCTTCGAGGTGATGAATCGAACCATCGACATCGCCCAATCCGCGCTGGCGCGGCACGCGCTGGCGGCCCACCCGCCCGACGTGCTGATCGAGGTGCCGCGTTCGACGTGCCGGACCCTGGAATTTCACCGGGCTGTGGAGGTGATCGCCGCGGGCCGAGCGCTGGCCAACCGGGCCCTGGACGCGCTGGAGGCCGAGGAGGGCCGGACCGCTGCACCCGCGATCGAAGACTGACGCGATCAGATGCCCAGGAAGCGCGCGAGGGCCTCGGCTTCGCGACGGCCTTGTTGGCGCCCGGCCACGGCCGACGCGATGCGGCAGGCCGGGTCCAGTGGATTGGATCCGAATGCCGCCACGGAGTTCTCGTCGGCAAACACCGCGCACGTCGTTCCGGCGAATGACGCGATTTCCGCGGCCGGCGCCGCTCCGAACGGCGATGGCGCGTCGACACCCGAGGGCACCAGCACCACGGCCACGTCGCAATCGTCGGCCACCGCGAGGTTGACGGGGCTGGCGACCCCGCCGTCCATGTAGCGTCGGCCCGCGATCGTCACCGGTGGCCACGCCCCCGGCACCGCGCAACTGGCCGCGACGGCATCGACGAGTTCGACACCCGACTCCCGATCGAAAACGACCAGTTGCCCGGCGGCGACGTCGATCGCGGTCAGCCGCAGCACCCGATCGGGCCAGTCATGGGAGGGCAGGCGGTGCTCGATCACCCGGCGTCGGACGGGCTCCGGAACCGTCTTGGTCGCCAGCGCGACGGCGCCGATCCGCAGCATCTGCTGTCGGGTCTTGTCGGTCTTGTTCAGGGCCTTGTCGTGCGGTTCGCTCAAGGCGGTCAGGAAGATTCCGGCGATGTCGTCGACGTCGACGCCGGAATCGATTTCGGCCGATGACTCGGCGGTCTGCCGGTCGAACAGCGCCTCGAGCGTGCTACCGCTAGCGATCTGCGCGGCGACCGCCGAACCCGCCGACGTCCCCACCAGCACATCGGATTCCAGCAGCTGTCGGGCCGCTGCCGGCGACTCGTCGGCGATACCGCGCAGAACACCTGTCTCCCAGGCGATTCCGGCTATTCCGCCACCGGCCAGCACCAGCGCGCGTCTGATTCCCACATCCACCTACTCTGCCAGCCCCAAGCGGGGCCGCCACGACAGCCCCTAGACCGACGTGTGCTGCGCCTGTTCGACCGGTGCGCTCAGGTCGGCCCGACGGAGCAGACGCGTGGGCGGATCGGGTAGCACTACAGTGCTGCTGATATGCAGCCCCGCATTGACGTGGATCAGCTCGCCCGGTTCAAGCAGGCGCCAGCGCGGGTCGTCGTCCATCGGTTCGCTGGCGAACACCACTGACGAGCGAGCGCATAGATGCTCGGACTGCGCGCGAATGCGCGTGGTGCGCAAGTCGAATTCGGGATCGGACGCAGCTGTCTTGCGTTCGTAATGCCGATCCAAGACATAAAGCTCATGGGCCTCCGGATATCGCAGCGCCCACATTCCGGTGGCTGTGCTCAGCAGGAGATTGACCGCGTAAATGGGCACATTCGCCGCAAGCCACCTCAAGGCGTCGACCAGACCGGCCGTCTCGTCGCCGTCCCGGGCGCGGATCGAACCGGTGATTAAGGCGAATACTCGCTCGGAATCGGTCTGGCCCAAGACCAGGTCGCCGGTGCCGAGCTCGCGCAGCCGTTCATCGATATCGTCCAGGCCCTGGACCACGCCGTTGTGCGCGAAGATTCGGCCGTCCTGCAAAAACGGGTGGGTGTTGCGGACATCGAGCGACCCGGTCGTCGCATACCGAACATGGGCGATGAAGGTCGTGCCGGTCAGCCGGTGCGCTTCACCGGCGAATTCGGTGTCCTGCCAAGCCGCGATCGGCTCCTTGTGCACTTCCGGCCGGCCGTGCTCGTCGAAGACGCCCAGGCCCGTGCCGTCCGGGTTTTTCCGGCTTTGCTCGGCCAGGCTGTCTGCAGCATTCAGCAGCCAAAACGTCGCGGTGCAAACGTGTGTCCCGGCGTGCAAACCAAAAAGTCGGCACATGAGTTCGACGGTACCGAAACGGAGGCCACGTCAGTCAGTCAGTATCACCGACAGATCCCGCAGCGCCCGTCGCGCGTAGCCCTTCCACAACATGCCGAACAGCGGGAGGGCCCACGCGGTCAGCGGCGACTTCGGGTGGATATCCCAGCGCCAGGTGATCTCGGTGCCGCCCGCCGACGGAGCAAAAATCCATTCGCCCACAACATAATCCACCAGCAGCGCCATCGGCCCGCTGATTTTCGTCAGCCGGTAGCCGAACGATCGCGGCGGGTCAACGCCGGTCAGTTCCTCGCGCATGCTGGCGCCACCGGCCAGTCGCACGGTGCGGGTCTGGCCCGCGGCATCCCAGGGACCCGACTGCTCACGCACCTCCTTCACCGGCGGGATCGGGCCATGCCAGCGCCTGAAAACGGTTGGCAGTGGCGCCGGCAGCGTGCGCGAAAAGGCCGCCTCGGCGGAGACGGGTACGACCAGGGATTGGTCGACGACGAGCGATTGTGGCACCGGTGTAACGCCTTTCAGCCTTCAGTGCGCCAACCGGGCGGCGGCCCGGCCGGTGATGAGCGGCAGATCGAAGAAGCTCTGAATGCCCGCGGGTGCGGCGCAGGTCGTGGGGATCGCGTTGACGCAATGCGCGGCGGTCGCGACGATCCTGGGATGGCTCTGCAGCCCTGCTTGCACACTTTCCGGGTGCCATCCCTTGATGGTCACAAAGGCGTCCGGATTTCCGCGCACTTCGATCTCGTACCGCTCCCCTGTGGGGCCGAAAGACCAAGGCGGGTCGAGGTTTTCGGATCCCATCAGCCAGTTCATGGTGATCTGCACCACCACCGCGTCGCCGACCACCGCCTCCCAGCAGAACCGACGACCGGCGACCTGCCCGGGCTCGATCACGCCGATCGGCGAATCGATCGGCGCGGTCGCGACGGCCACCTCCTGCGACGACCGGATCTCGGGATCGGCGGCGAAGCCCAGCTGGTCGACACAGAGCCGGACGGACTGGATAAAGCCGGCGCCGAGCAGCTTTTGCATCGGGCCGGTCAACGCGCCGTCCGGCGTTCCGCCGAAGCCCATCACATGGCGCAGCACGTCCGGCGCGCCATAGGTGCGGAGATCTGAAAACTCTTCGGAGCGAACGAAAGTCACACCGGTTGACATCATCGAAAACAGCAGGGGAAACAGCTCGGTGGCCGCTCCCGGCCCGATGCCGGCGCCGTGCAGCGTCGCATTGCCGGCCTGCGCGGCGATTTCCAACGGCGCGGCTTCCTTTTCGCTCGGGTAAAACCATCCGAGCGGGGTGACGACGTTCTTGCCCGAGCGCAGCAGCGCGGCGACCTCTTGGACGTTGGACAACAGCGGCGCATAGATCACCGCGTCGGCGTCCAGCGCGAGCACCTCGTCGATGCTGTTGGTGGCGGTCACGCCCAGCGGCGACGTGCCGATTATCTCGCCGACATCAAGGCCGCTCTTGGCCTCCGAATGTACCCAGCAGCCAACGAGTTCGAGCTCAGGGTGGTCCAGCACGCCCTTGATCGCCGCCACACCGACCGACCCGGTCGCCCATTGAATGACCCGCAGGCTCATGCCTCGTCACCTTCCTAGCGAGCGCTGATGCCAGCGCTCAATCACGGGCCTCGACCACCCAATAGCCATGCTCGGCGTATCGCGACCGCATGGCCTTCTTGTCGTACTTGCCCACACTGGTGCGCGGAATCTCGTCCGCGAACGTCCATCGCTCGGGCAGCCACCACCGAGCAACCTTGTCCGCGAGGAACGTTCGCAGATTTTCGGCGCTGACCGACGCGCCGGGCCTGGTCACGACGACCGCGAGCGGCCGTTCTTGCCACCGCTCATCGGGAACCCCGACGACCGCGGCCTCGAGCACGTCGGGATGCCCGACCAGGCAGTTCTCCAACTCGACCGAGGAGATCCACTCCCCGCCGGACTTGATGACGTCTTTGGCGCGGTCGGTCAAGGTGACGAAGCCCCGCTCGTCGATACGGCCCACGTCGCCGGTGCGCAACCAACCGGAGTCGAACTTGGCGTCATCCCGTCCCAGGTAGTACGAGCCGGCGATCCACGGGCCGCGGACTTCGACCTCGCCGATGGCCTTGCCGTCGTTGGGCAACACCTCGCCGTGGTCGTTGACGATCCGCATCTCCACGCCGCACAGCGGTTGGCCCTGCGTGGCACGGAATGCCCAGTGCTGGTCCGCCGGGGTTCCGGGCGGCGGCCAGGCCATGGTGGCCACCGGCGACGTTTCCGTCATTCCCCATAGTTGCCGGATCTGGACCCCGTGTTTTTCCTCGAAGGTGCGCATCAGCGATACCGGAACGGCCGAGCCACCGCAGACCACGAGGCGCAGCGAGGAGATGTCGTGGTCTGGGTCCTCGTCGAGGCGATGCATGACGTCGTTCCAGATCGTGGGCACCGCGCCCGCCACCGTGGGCCGCAGCTTTTCGACCATGTCGATCAGCGATCGGGCGTCGAGATGGCAGTCGGGCAACACCAGGTCCGCACCCGCCATCAGCGCCGCGTACGGCAGCCCCCACGCGTTGGCGTGAAACATCGGCACGATCGGCAGCACGCTGTCGCCGGCCCCCACGTCGTTGCCGTTGGCGGTGCAGGCCGCCATGGCGTGCAGGAAGCTCGAACGGTGGCTGTAGACCACGCCTTTGGGGTGCCCGGTGGTGCCGCTCGTGTAGCACATTGCGGCCGCGGAGTTCTCGTCGATCCGCGGCCACCCAAAGTCGGGGGATTCGGCGTCAATCAATTCGGCGTACCTCAGCACGGTCTTGCGGGATGCCTGCAGCGGCGCCGTATCGCCGTCTCCCACCACGATCACGGTGTGTACGGTCTCGAGGCCGCCCAGTACCGGCGCGAGAAGTTTCGTCAGCGAGGCGTCGACCAGCACGACCTGGTCTTCGGCTTCGTTGGCGACGTAGGCGATCTGCTCGGGGAAGAGGCGGATGTTGAGGGTGTGCAGGACGGCGCCCATCGACGGCACCGCGAGGTAGGCCGCCAGGTGTTCAGCGTTGTTCCACATGAACGTCGCGACCCGCTGGTCCCCGGTAATGCCGAGGCGGCGCAACGCGTTTGCCAGCTGGGCGGCCCGTTGACCCAATTCGCGGTAGCTGGTGTGCCGATAACCGTCGCCGGTGGCGGTGGTGACCGTGCGTGCTCCGTGGAC
>Ga0306921_10001924_pt1 | contig 20528 bp, 22 predicted proteins | sample sta12Cox44000080_FD_203760 | JGI IMG/M metagenome (GOLD analysis project Ga0306921, IMG submission 203760) | Lab enrichment of tropical soil microbial communities from Luquillo Experimental Forest, Puerto Rico - statoxic.12C.oxic.44.000.080 (v2)... | ecosystem: Environmental > Terrestrial >... | reverse complement strand
CTCATCATGGTCGGGCAGGGCCTGTTTCACCTGCTCGAGCCGCCGGCTGATCGTATCAGGAGAACCGATCAGCAACTCCGGCACTCCCTGGCCAAAGGGAGTGGCCCAACTCTGCCAGAACCACAGCATGTCCTTGGCCCACTCCTGCGCCATCGCATCGGTCGGGGCGCAAATGAAAATGCCGCCCCAGGCCGCCTGCTGGCCGTTCTTGACCGCCCGGCCGTGCCTGGCCGCCTCCTCGGTATAGCCGCGACAGAGCTGGTCGTAGAATTTCAGGTTGTCGGTCAGCACGATCGGCTTGCCGCCGTACTTGGCCCAGAACAGCGCCGTGCGCATCGAGGCGGCAAAACCGCCGTAGAGCGGCGGGTGCGGGGTCTGCAGCGGACGGGGCGCGATGCCGATCTCGGCAACCCGCATGTCGGGCGCCACGCCCTGGCCGTACCTCACGTAGACCGGGTGCTCGTGCGGATTGACCATGCCCGGCGGTGGGAAGCTCCAATACTTGCCGGAATGGCTGAAGGTCTCGTTGCTCAGCGCCTTGACGACGATGTCGACGAATTCGCCGAAATACTCCCGGTTGGCGGTGTCGGCGGGCGAGTCCTTGTTCCATGGCCCGACGGCGTTCAAGTCGCTGCGCACCTTGAAGTTCTCGACCCAACGCGCCTGGTAGCCGCGCACTAGGCCGACGCCGAAGCGCCCGCCCAGCATGTGGTCCATGGTGGCGATGTCCTCGGCGACGCGCAGCGGATTGTGCGTGGTCGAGACGAAGCCGCAGGTGATGACGCGCAGCCGCTTGCTGTGCTTGCCGAGCCACATCGACATCAGCTTGGGATCGTTGGAGATCTCGAAGCCCTCGATCTGCAGATGGTGCTCGGGGTGGCCAAAGCCGAAGTAGCCGGCGTCGTCGGCGAAACGCACATACTCGGCGATCTCGTCCAGCATGCGCTGGTAGAGCTCGGGTCGGCGGCCCGCCATGCCTGCCTCCAGCTCGGCCCGCCGGCCGACCGTGCAGTACATGAATAGGCTGAAGCGCATGGTGGCTAGGCGGCCAGCCTATAGAGCTCCACCACGTTGTCGCGCAGGATGCGCTTCCTCAAGCCCGGGTCGAGATGGCCGGCCTGCTCCTTGATCACGTCCTGGCTCCATGGCCAGGTCGAATCGCTGTGCGGGAAGTCGTTGGCCCACATCAGCTGGTGCGGGCCAAGGCGATCGGCGAACTGGAACGCCGTCCAGTCATCCTGGAAGGTGAGCGAGATGTTGTCGCGGAAGTATTCCGACGGCAGGCGGGCGAGTTCCTTGCCCTTCATCCAGTAGCGATGACGCTTGTAGGCGTGGTCCATGCGATAGGCGAAGTGCGGCGCCCAGCCGGCATCGGCCTCGACGCACACCACCTTGAGCTTGGGATGGCGCTCGAACACGCCGGAGAACACCAACATGCCCATGATGTCCTGGCAGCCGCGGATGATGGCGAGGAAACCGTTGATCTTGGGCCCGCGCGGCTTGCTGAGCTGGTTATCGCCGCTCGACGTCAGGATGTGCCAGGAGAGCGGCAGCTCGAGCGCGACAGCGGCCTCCCAGAACGGATCGTAGATCGGGTCGTCGTAGTCCTTCTCGGCCGGGTTGCCCGGCATCATCACGCCCTTGAAGCCCATCGCCTTGATGCGCTCGAGGTCGGCAATGCCCTCCTTGACCGAGCGCATCGCCGTCTGGCCCATGCCGACCAGCCGGTCGGGATCGAGGCTGCAATACTGCTGGAGCCAGCGATTGTAGGCGTCGAAGCAGGCCTTCTTGTAATCGAAGTCGGGATGGTTGCAGATCATCATGCCGACGGTCGGATAGATGATCTCGGCGGCCACGCCGTCCTTGTCCTGGTCGGCGAGCCGGTTCTTGGGGTCCCAACCGCCGCGGTGCAGGTCCTCGAATTTCGCGCCGCCCATGCGCAGATCCTTGGGCGGAATGCCGGCGGCGGCGACCAGGCCCATCGGCACCGGCGACTTCATGCCGTCGACGATGAAGGTGTCGCCGAGGCCCTCGTTGTGGACCAACCGCGGCGCCCGCTCGCGGAACGGCGGGTCGATGTTGTCGACATAGCAGTTCGGCGGCTCGGTGATGTGGCTGTCGGCGGAAATCGGGCGCCAGTCCATGCGTTTTCTCCTCGACTGGCTGAAATGGTAGGGCAGCGGCGCGAGCCGCGGCAAGCCGTGCCAGCCGCGCGGTTTCGTCCTGCGCGGCCGGTTGAACCCTCCCCGCCCCTATGGCATATCCGCGCCGCCCAACGCTGCCGTAGCTCAGTGGTAGAGCACTCCCTTGGTAAGGGAGAGGTCGACAGTTCAATCCTGTCCGGCAGCACCAGTTTTTCCCGCCTGACGCACAATCGATACGCCACCTCGGCTTGTCGCGCCGTCCGGCTCTGGCATAGTTGCCATAGCAGATGCCGATTCAGTGGACGATTTCCCATCCGCACCGGCTCGTCGTCGCGGTCTGCAAGGACACGGTGAGCCGGACCGACATCGAGGGCTACCTCGACAACGTCGTGGTCACGGACACCCTGCCCTATCGCAAGATCTTCGACATGACGCATGCCGAGATGGAACTCAGCGACGACGACATGATGGCGCTCGGCGCGCGCATCCGCGCCTATGCCGGGCTGGCCAACATGGGGCCGCTGGCGCTCGTCGCCTCGACGCCGGAGAGCCTCGAGCGCGCCCACCTGTTCGCCGTGTTGGCCGACGCTCGTCGGCCGCTCAAGATCTTCAGCGAGCTGCACACCGCGCGCCAATGGCTCGACGCGCAGGCGCCGGTATAGACAAGATCCCTCGCTAATGCTCGGGACGACGGCCCCGGGCCGTCAGTTGCGTTATGATTGGCGCCTATCGGGAGGGAATATCGATGCGGCTGCTGATCGAGGATGCCCGGGTATGGGACGGCACCGGCGCCGCTCCGTTTCCGGGCAAGGTTCTGGTCGATGGCGAACGCATCGCCGCCGTCGCACCGCAATCGCAGGACGTCGCCGCCGACGGCGCCGAGCGCATCGATGCCAAGGGCAAGTTCCTGATGCCCGGCATGGTCGAAGGCCATTCACATCTGTCGTTCGTCGACGTGGCGCGCGGCACCGCACTCGGCGAGCTGGCGCCCGAGGACCACACGCTGCTGGCCATGGACGCGGCGCGAAAACTCCTGGCCGCCGGCTTCACCAGCGCCTGCTCGGCCGCCGCGGCCAAGATCCGCATCGATGTCGCGATCCGCGACGCCATCGAGGACGGCCTGATCGACGGGCCGCGCCTGCTGGCGGCAGGGCCCGAGCTCACCGTGACCGGTGGGCTGGGCGACGGACGCAAGCTGCATCTGCCGCTCGAAAGCTTCGGCGTGCCGGTCGATGGTCCTGACGAGATGCTGCGCATGGTGCGGCTCTGCCTGCGCGAGGGCGTCGACACCATCAAGCTCAACATCTCGGGCGACTTCGGTACCGACTCGGCACCTGCCGACGCCGCGGTGATGACCGACGGCGAGATCGCCGTCGCGGTCGAGGCTACCCACGTGATCGGCCGTCGCGTGGCCGCACATGCGCGCGCCTCGGAGTCGGTCAAGCGCGCGGTGCGTCACGGCGTCGACGTGATCTATCACTGCGACTTCGCCGACGAGGAAGCGCTCGATCTCCTGGAGGCGGCCAAGCATCGCGTCTTCACCGGCCCGGCCTTCGGCATCGTGCTCGCCCGCATGGAGGGCTTGCGCGGCGACAACTCGCGGCGCGGCCGCATCGTGTTCGACCGCCTGCAGCGGCTCTACGAGGCGAGCTGCCGCACGCACAATGCCATGCGCCAGCGCGGCATCCGGATCGTGGTTGGCGGCGACTACGGCTTCGCCGCCAATCCGCAGGGCACCAACGCGCGCGACCTGCAGCATTTCGTCGAGCATTTCGGCTTCTCGCCCAGCGAGGCGCTGCAGGCGGCGACCCGCACCGGCGGCGAGATCATGAAACGCGGCCACGAACTCGGCCTGGTCAAGCCCGGCTACCTTGCCGATCTCGTGCTGGTCGACGGCGACCCGACAAACGACGTGCGCGTGATGCAGGACAACAAGCGCTTCGCTTTCATCATGAAGGGCGGCGTGCGCTATGTTCCCTGCCAGGGCGCCCCGCATCTGCATCGCCTGCACTAGGATACCGGATGAAGCCTCGTCGTACGCTCCTGTTCCTCGGTCTTGCCTCGTTCATGGTTTGCCCGGCGACGGCTGGCACGGACGACCAGAAGAAGGAAGAAGTCGTGGCCAAGGCGGCGACCCAGGACGGCTTTCGCTTTTGCAATCTGTCCGGCCAGCCGGTCGAAGTCGCCAGGGCAACGTACAGCGCCAAGCGGACAACCAACGAGGCGTTCGTCGCCGAAGGCTGGTATCAGTTCGAACCCGGCCAGTGCCAGGTTCTGTGGCCGGGCAAGCTGCAGTATCGCTACTACCTCGTCTACGCGCAGAACAAGCAGAGCGGCCGTGAGTGGAAGGGCGACATTCCGGTCTGCGTCGGCCGCGAAGCCTTCACGCTCAAATCAACCGTCTGCCGGTCGGACCAGTACCAGCGCCTTTTCCAGCAGGTCGACACCGGCAACAGCGAGAACTGGACGTACAACCTGCGGCCCTGACACAATGGCCCCATGCAAGCCCAGACCAGCTTGATCATGATCCAGTTCCTGCAATGGGTGGCTGACCGGCCACGCAGCCGCGAGGACGTCATGGAGGCGTGGCGGAGCTCGTGCCCGCGCTTTCCGGTGTGGGAGGATGCGCGCGCCGATGGCCTGATCCGGCAACGTGGCGGCGAGGCGGGCGAACACCACGTCGAACTGACGGCGCGCGGCCGCGACGCGCTGAAACGCGCCGCAGCGCGCGTCTAGCCCTTCAGGCGGCGCCCGTCAGACGGCCAGAGGATCGGAGCCGTACTTGTTGGTGCCGGTCGTGCCTCTGAGGAACCCGCACTCGATCAAGTACCACAGGCCGCCGACCACGGGCACGAAGACGATCAGGATCCACCAAGCCGACTTATTGCGGTCGTGCCAGCGCTTGGCCGCGATGGCGAGGCCGATCCACAACGCCAGAATGTAGACCACCAGCAGGATGATTCCGCCGACCGCGCCGACCGATTGAAGGGCCGCCTGCGGATCCGATGACATCGCCGCCGATCCCAAGATGACGCTGAACACGATCGCGACCACGACCCACATTGCAACGTGGACCAGCCAGAACTTGGCGCGATTTATTCGACCCTGAAAGCTGAACAGAAGACTCTGCATTCTTGTCTCCCCGGGGATGTTCGACGCCGGGCTTAGCGCAACCCGACGCTTCAGCTTATAGTGCGCTGCATGACTCTGCAGCGTGCTGCCCTGTGGGCAATCGTGATCGCAGCCACGATGTACCTACTGGTGGCGGGCCGCGGGCTGCTGCTGCCGTTCGTGCTGGCGCTCGCGCTCTGGTACATGGTCGACGCGCTCGCCGATGCCATCGAGCGCCCGCCGTTCATGGACCTTCGCTTGCCGCGCCCGCTGGCATTGGTCGCTGCCGTCCTGCTGATGGGCGGACTGGTCTGGGTGGTCGGCCGAACCATGAGCCGCAATGTCAGCGCCGTCGCGGCTGCCGCGCCCAACTACGAGATCCGCTTGCAGAAGCTGATCGACCAGGGCGCAGGACTTATCGGGATCGAGCATGCGCCGACGTTGAACGAGCTGTTCGACCGCATCAGCCTGGCCGACACGCTGAGCGACCTTGCGACCGCGGCCGCCTCGGTGGTGAGCGTTGCGGGCATCGTGTTGATCTATGCCGGCTTCCTGTTCGTCGAGCAGGTCCACTTCCGCCGCAAGCTGGCGATCATGTTCGGCGAAGGCGAACAGCAGGCCCGCCTGCGCTCGGTGCTCGAGCAGATCGACCGCGACATCCGCATCTATCTGCGCATCAAGACGACGCTCGCCGTCGCGACCTCGACACTGGCATACGCCGTGATGGCCTGGGTCGGCGTGGACTTCGCCGGCTTTTGGGCGGTTATGGTGTTCTTCTTCTATTACATCCCGACTGTCGGCTCGATCCTGGCCATCGTGGCGCCGGCGCTGCTCACGCTCGTGCAGTTCGACCATCTGACGCCATTCCTGATCGTGCTGCTGGTGATCGGCACCATTCAGGTCGTGATGGCCAACGTCGTCGAGCCGGCCATCATGGGCCGCTCGCTCAACCTCTCACCGCTGGTCGTGATCGCCTCGCTGATGGTGTGGGGCACGATCTGGGGCGTCGTCGGCATGTTCCTGTGCGTTCCGATCATGGTGGTCGTGCTGATCGTGCTCGCGCACTTCGACGCCACCCGGCCGGTCGCCGTGCTGCTCTCGGCCGACGGCAAGATCCCCGAGCAGCCAAACGGCGACCAGCGCTAGGAACGGGCGCTAAGGTTCGGCGGCAGGGTCGGCTTTCAGGACCAGCGCCTTGCCGTCCGGCTCGGTCACGATGTGCAGGAAAGGCAGCCCGGACGGCGCGCTGCCGTCGAACTCCCGGTCAATCTCGTCGAACAGGCGCAGGTAGAGCTTCCACTCGACCACGCCGGGCTCCAGCGGAACGCGCACCGCTTCACGCCAATCGAGCGCGCGCACGCCGCTCTGAACGACGCGGTCTTCGGGGCGATCGCGGACCAGGGTCGCCTCAAAACGGCCGATGGTGGCGGTACGCGCCGCCTTGGTCACCGGCTTGGCGGTCACGACCACGCAGACCTGGTCGGCGCCCTCGGCGGCTGCGAATTCGACCGTGCCTCCATTCAGTGTCGGATCGCCGACGTCGTCGAGCCAGCCCAGCCGCTCCACCACAACCAGGCGTCGGCTCTGCTTGTCGAACCGCCAGCCCGCCGGCGGATCGAAGCAGCGGCGCACCGTGCGCGTCTCACCCGCCGACGCGCGCGCCAGGATTTCCGGCGAGACCAGCGTATTGGCCTCCGACACCAGGGTCCGCACCTTCTGATCGAGCGCGAACGAACCGGGCCGGTCCGGCAGGACGAGAAACAGCAGCTCGACCGCCGTCGCGCGAGCGCCGCGGCGGAAGGTCAACAGGCCCGTGGCAAAGGTCGTGCGCACGGCATCGGTGGCGAAAGCATCACGGGGAACCGAGAAGCGCAGCCGTTCCGGCGCCACCGTCGCCTGTCCGCGCCAGCCACCGATCGCCAACACCGGCGGCGGTCCGCCGTCCGGCGACACGAGATGAAGGCCGATGATCTCGACCTGCACCGGCGGGTCGTCCTCGCGTACTGCGACGAACGCCGGCGCATAGCGCGGCACGGTCTGCGTCGCCGGCTCCTCGCTCACCTTGCCGCCCGGGCTGAGCTGCAGGGCCGGTTCGGTCGCGGCCGACCCGGCGCCGCGCGGCGCCAGGGTCAGATCGCCGGTGGCGCGACGCGGCAACACGAAGCGCGGCGTGACCTGCAGGACCAACGGCAGGTCGTCGAGGCCTGCGAGCCGCTCGAGCGAGCTGCGCGCCCGCTCGGCGGCGGCCGTGGCGGCACGGCGCGCGCCCTCGCTCGGCCGCGCCACGGCGCCGCGCAGGGCGGCATTCAACGAATCGAGATCGGCAAAGGCCTGGCGACGGGCTGCCGCCAACTGGTCGAGCGGGCGCTCCTCGTCGCTGTCGGCGCGGGCGGCGAGCGCGTCGGTCAGCAATGCCGCGACCCGGAAAGCCGACAACAGGCTGATCCTCGCCTCGGCATCGGCGCGCGCCTGCAGGCGGGAGCGCTCGCCCTTGATCAGGGCGATCTTCTCGCCCTGGGTCTGGCCGGACGGGATCGCGTCGTGGCGTTCGAGCAGGGTCGCGCCGGCTACCAGCGCAGCGCCCAGCACCACCACGGCGGCGAAGATCCAGCTCAGGCGTCTGGCGGCGGCCCTCATGCGGCCGTTCTACCACGGGCTAGTAAGAGAAGAGGACCGGCAGCGGCGAGTGCAGGATGAGATGACGCGTCATTCCGCCGAAGATCATCTGGCGCAGGCGGCTCTGCGTGTAGGCGCCCTTGACGATCAGATCGGCGCCGCCCGCCACCGCGGTGTCGACGATTGTCTGGCCAGCCGAGCGAGTGCCTGGCTTGACATGCTGACTGGTGACCTTGAGGCCGTGGCTCGCCAGCGACTGGGCGATCTCGGCCGAGGTCGGGCCCGGCACCATCGCGCCGTCGACACTCAACACGTCGATCGCCTCGGCGCCGCTCAGCACCGGCATGGCAAGCGAGATCGCGCGCGCGCTTTCGGTCGAGCCGTTCCACGCAAACAGGATGCGCTTGCCCACCATGCCGCCGTAGCCTTGCGGCACGACGAGCACCGGCCGGCCCGAATCGAACAGCGCGGTCTCGAACACGCTCTCCGGCATCTTGGGCAGCGCACCGGGTTGGGGCATGACGATCAGATCGTAAGCCCGGCCGATAATGCCGATCGCCGTCGGGCCGCTGTCGTCGGCTGTGCGCCATTCCGACTTCAGCCCGGACGCCCGCGTTTCAAAGGCCTGCTTAACCGCCGCCACGCGTTGGCGTTCCTCGGCGTCCTCGGCGAGGCCGCCGCCGATCGGCGCCCCCATGCCGGCATCGGCCCAAGCCATGCTCATCACGCCATAGGAGGGCGGTTCGAGCCCGACCAGCCGGGCATCGAAAGCACGGGCTAATTTCGCAGCCAGTTCGAATGCGGCCGGATCGTCGGCCGTCCACGCCATGGTCAGGATTGACTTCATGACACGCCTCCCAGTTTGGCGACGATACCATGCCGGTTCGTCACTCCCGTAGCTGATGCAGTTGATACAAACGCCGTATTGAAATGTTCTTTTGTTCCAATATTTTAAATAGCGTACCTCAACTATTTTATGAGGTATTGGCACGTCGTGCCGGTCGTTTTGTCTTCAACTCCCACCGAGCCCCAGAACCCGGCGGGAGCCGCGGACCAGAGCTTGATACTACAACGTCTTTTTTTGGAGATACTGATGCTGTCCATTTTCCGTCGCCTGATGAAGAACGAACGGGGCGCCACTGCCATCGAATACGTGCTCATCGCCTCACTGATCTCGGTGGCCGCCATCATTGCCATGCAAACGGTCGGCAACAGGGTGTCGATCGTGCTGAGCAACGTCGCCAACGCGATGAACTGATCTGCCGGAACTCCGGTCGATGCAACGGGCGGCTCCCGCAGGAGCCGCCCGTTTTCTTTTGCGCTGCACGTTCCCAGCGACAAATTTTACCAATGTTACAAGCTTTGCATTGTCGCGACTGCCGCAGACGCTACGCTGCGCTCAGCTTCGAGGGTTGCAGTTGATGCTGTCGTTCTTGCGCCGCTTTGGCGGCGACCAGCGTGCGGTGACGGCCATCGAATATGCGCTGATCATCTGCCTGATCAGTACCGCCGGGATCGGGGCCATGACGACGCTCGGTCACACCCTCTTCAACCAGTCTGCGCCGGTCGCTGCCGCGTTGCCCTGATGTCCAGACTCCTCGCATACGCCCGGCGTCTCATCGCCGATCGACGCGGCACAATGTACGTCGAGTACACTTCCCTGCTCCTGCTGGTCGCCATCGCCGCCATCGCCGTTGTGACCAACCATGGCGGCGGCCCCAACTAGCCTATTGCCGCGGCCTTCGGCACGATCCAGGCGAACCTGTCCGACAGCGCCGCGAGCGTGATGCGGTTGATGGCGTCGGCGTCGACGGTCGCCCCGCCGGTCGCGTCCGGCAGGTCGCGCGTGGCCACCGTGTCGGCGGCGATCGTGCTCATGAAGCCGTGATCGGTCGCCGAACGCACCGTCGCCGACACGCACATGTGTGTCATGAAGCCGCCGACGATCAGGTTCTTGCGGCCGGCCGCGGCCAGGTGCTTGGCGAGATCTGTGCCGGCAAAGGCGTTGGGCAGGCCCTTGTCGACGATGATCTCGCCGTCTCGCGGCGTCAGTTGCTTGACAATCTCGTAGCCGGTCGATGACGGGTTGAACGCCTTGCCCGGACCTTTGTGCCGGACATGGACGATCGGCGCCTTGGCCTGGCGCGCTTTCGCGAGCAAGGTCGCCAGTGCATCGACGGCGCCCGCGACTCCGGTCAGCGGCAGCAGTCCATCGGTATATTCTCGCTGCGCATCGATGATCAGCAGCACGCCGTCGGCCATCGTGGCAGGTGTCGGCGCCAAGCCTGACATCTGCAGCATGGTCATTGCCATAATACCCACCCCTTCAACCGATTCCGGTTGCGCAAACGTATGAACCATCAACGCCCAAGATAAGGGCATTTGCAAGTACTACGGCCCCCCATGAACGCACACCACTCGCCATTCGATGACGCATTGCGCAAGCGCTGCAGCACTGCCAAGGAAGCGTCATGAAAGCGATCGTTGTTGGCGGCGGCGTCATGGGACTCAGCACCGCATGGGCGCTGGCACGCGAGGGCCACGACGTTGAGCTGTTCGAGCAGGGCGACCTGCCCAATGCACTCGCTTCCTCAATGGACCAGCATCGGCTGATCCGCCATCCCTACGGTGATCATATCGGCTATGCCCGCATGATCGACGACGCTTTTGTGGCATGGGACCTGATGTGGCGCGATCTTGGGCAACAGCTCTATGCGCCGACCGGTACGCTCGCGCTGACCGGCAACGGCGCCGACTGGGCCGAGCGATCGGCCGCGACCCTTGCGGCGATCGGCCGGCCGATGACCGAATTGCCCGTCGCCGAACTGCCGCGCCGCTTTCCTCTGCTCGATGCGCGCGGCGTCGAGCGCGCCTTCTGGATCGACACCGGCGGCGTGCTCTTCGCGCAGGACATCGTCATCGCTTTGGTCAGGCACCTGACGCAACACCCGCGAGTCCGGCTTCATGACCGAACCCCGGTCCGCTCGGTCGATCTCGAGCAGGCGCGCGTCACGACCGAGGGCGGCAGCCATCATGACGGCGACGTCATGATCGTCGCGGCCGGCGCCTGGGTGGGCCGGCTGTTGCCAGCGCTCGGCCGGCGACTGGTGCCGTCACGCCAGATCGTCATCTATTTCCATTTGCCGGACGATCAGCGCGCGGCCGCCCATGGAAGGCCGAGGCTTCAAGGTCGGCGATCACGAATTCAGCCGGCGCGGTGATCCGGCGGCCGAGCGGTCGGCAAGCGAGGACGAGATCCGTCCGCTGCTCGCCCGTTGCAAGAGTCTGTTCCACGGGTTCGAGCGCTGGCGCACAGATCAGTTGAAGGTGTGCTTCTACACCGTGACCGACCACGAGCGGTTCGTCGTCGAAAAGCTGGGCGCCAAAGGCTGGGTGATGTCGCCCTGCTCCGGCCACGGCTTCAAGTTCGGCGCCCTGATGGGGCTTGAGCTGGCCCGCACTATCGCAGCGGAACGCGATCCGGGTGCACATGCACGCTGGGCGGCCGGTCTGGAAGGCGATACAAAATAGCCTCGAACGACGGGCAGTCAGGGAGAGAAGCGACATGGCAGCGCGCAAGCGGCCGGGCAACGGCAAGCCGAAGGCGACCGGCATGCGGCAAGGTCTGGCGACCTACGGCGACGCCGGCTTCTCGCTGTTCCTGCGCACCGCGTTCATCAAGGCTGGCGGCTATTCCGACGACGCCCTCGACCGGCCGATCGTCGGCATCACGAACACGCACAGCGACTACAATCCCTGCCACGGCAACGTGCCGGACCTGATCGAGGCGGTGAAGCGCGGGGTCATGCTGGCCGGCGCCCTGCCCATGGTCTTCCCGACGGTATCGATCCACGAGAGCTTCTCGCATCCCACCAGCATGTTCCTGCGCAACCTGATGGCGATGGACACCGAGGAGATGATCCGCGCCCAGCCGATGGACTCCGTCGTGCTGATCGGCGGCTGCGACAAGACCCTGCCGGCCCAGCTGATGGCGGCGGCCAGCGTCGATCGTCCGGCGGTCGTGCTGCCTGTCGGGCCGATGCTGGTCGGCCATTTCAAGGGCGAGGTGCTGGGGGCGTGCACCGACTGCCGCCGTCTATGGGGCCAGCATCGCGCCGGCACCTTCTCCACCGAGGACATCGAGACGGTGAGCGGGAGACTCGCCCCGACCAAGGGCACCTGCATGGTGATGGGCACCGCCAGCACCATGGGCTGCATTGTCGAGACGCTGGGCATGGGCCTGCCGACCAGCGGCACCATCCCCGCCACCCATTCCGATCGCCTGCGCGTCGCCGAAGCGACCGGCAAGCTTGCGGCCGAGATGGCAGTGAAGCACGGGCCCAGGCCGAGCGAGATCATGACCAAGGCCGCCTTCCGCAATGCGCTCACCGTGCTGCAGGCGATCGGAGGCTCGACCAACGCGTTGGTCCATCTCACCGCTGTGGCGCGCCGGCTCGGCATCGAAATCGAGCTCGAGGAGTTCGACGCCATCGGCCGCAAGGTGCCGGTGCTGGTCGACCTCAAGCCGTCAGGCGATCACTACATGGAGCACTTCCATTGGGCCGGCGGCAATTCGCGGCTGCTCAAGGAGATCCGCGGCCTGCTCGACGAGAAATGCCTGACGGTCTCGGGCAAGAGCCTGAAGCAGGTGATCGATGCCGCCGAGATCGTTCCCAATCAGACGGTCATTCGAACGCCCAAGAACCCGATCAAGCCGACCGGCGGCATGGCGGTGCTGCGCGGCAATCTTGCCCCGCGCGGCGCGGTGATCAAGCATGCCGCCGCCTCGCCCAACCTGCTCACCCATACCGGCCGCGCCGTGGTGTTCGATTCGCTCGAGGACCTCGCGGCACGCGGCGACGACCCGAAGCTCGACGTCAAGGCCGACGATATCTTGGTCCTGCGCAACGCCGGCCCCAAGGGTGCGCCCGGCATGCCCGAGGCAGGCTCCTTCCCGATCCCGATGAAGCTCGCGCGCGCGGGCGTGAAGGACATGATCCGCATCTCCGACGCGCGCATGAGCGGCACGGCGTTCGGCACCATCGTGCTGCATGTGGCGCCGGAATCCGCGGTCGGCGGGCCGCTGGCCCTGGTCAAGACCGGCGATCGCATCACGCTGGATGTGCCCAAGCGCAAGCTCGAGCTGCTGGTCTCGGCCGACGAGCTCGCCAAGCGCAAGAAGGCGTGGAAAGCGCCGGCGCCGCTGAACGGCAGCGACCGCGGTTACACCGGCCTGTTCCATCGCACGGTCCTGCAGGCCGACCAGGGCGTCGACTTCGACTTTTTGGGTCCGGCGACGGCGAAGTGAGCGATACCAAGCTCCCGAAAATCTCCGTCATCGTCACGTGCTTCAACTGCCGCGACTATGTCGGCGACGCGATCCGCTCGGTCGCGCGGCAAACCTTGCGCGACTTCGATTGCGTGATCGTCGATGACGCCTCGACCGACGATTCGGCCGCCGTCGTGCAGCGCACGCTCGCAGAGCTGGGCGACGATCCGCGCTTCCGGCAGGTGCGCCTGGCGAAGAACGTCGGCCAGACCGGTGCGACACGCGCCGGCCTCAAGGAGACCACGGCGCCGTTCGTCTGCTTTCTCGACTCCGATGATCTGTGGAACGACGACTTTCTCGAACGCCAGCTCGCAGCCCACCTGAACGAGAGCTATGCCGTGGGCTTCACCGCCTGCAACGCGCGGCTGATCGATGGCCAGGGTGCGTTGATCGCGGGTGCCGTCTACTGGTTCGGCAAGGACCGTGCGGTCGCCGATCGCGGCCGTGCCTTCGCCGCCATCGATCCGGCGCGCGTGCCGACCCTCGATGCGGGCAAGAATTCCGCCAGCTGGCAGGGCCAGACGCCCTACCGGCTCTACACCAAACGACTGGTCCACTGGGTGTGGGTCTCGACCTCGTCGATGATGTTCCGCCGCTCGCTGATCGATCTCGTGTTCCCCGACGACGACGAGGCCTTCCGCCTGCACATGGACTTCTACGTCGTCGTCATGGCGCAAATGGTTTCAGGCTCACTGCTGATAGATGAGCCGCTCTACTCCTATCGGCTGCACGGCCGCAACTTTGCGGCGAACAATCCCGTGTTGGGCGGACGCCTGCATCTGTCGGCGCGAAATTGGGGAAATACCTACGCCGCCATGCTCGATCGCATGCTGGCCGCCATGGTCAAAGGCCGCGAGCGCTTCGAGACCGCGCTCGGCGCGCGGCAATATCGGCGCATGCTGTTTCGCATGAAGGCAGCGCGGGCAAGCCCATGGTCTGCTTGGATTTTTGTCCTCCGTAGCTGGTTGATTTAGCACTTCGCCTGCGTCATCCTGCGCGGGCCGCGGCGATGGGAAGGCCGGACGTGGCGCATACGAGCGGGTTTGCGACAGTTGAAGCAGGTCTGGAGCGTCCTGGCCGTTTTGGGGGGCCTTCTATTCATGGCCGTGACCGACGCAGATTTTGCGTGGGCACAAGGTCCTGCCCCCACGACATCGCCTGAGCTCCAGCGCGAGTACGACGAGGCATTCCAGGAGACGCTGAACAAGCCCGCCGACCTCGACGTGCTGTTCAAGTTTGCCACCATTGCGAGCAAAGTCGGCGATCTCGAAGGCGCGATCTCGGCCCTGGAGCGCATGCTGCTGCTCAACGGCGACCTGCCGCGCGTGCGGCTCGAGCTCGGCGTGCTCTACTACCGGTTGGGCTCCTACGAAGTGGCGCGGACCTATCTCGAGAGCGCGCTCAAGGCGCCCAACCTGCCGCCCGACGTGCGCAGCCGCGCCGAGCAGTTCATGGCCCAGGTGGTGGCGCAGTCGAAGACCTCGCAGTTCTCCGGCGAGGCCTTTTTTGGCTGGCGCTACCAGTCCAACGCCAACCTCGGTCCGGCAAGCTCCAACGTCCGGCTGTTCGGCCAGGTCGCCAACCTCAACCAGCAGTCGCTCGGCTCGCCGGACTGGGGCGTGGTGAGCTCGCTGCAGGTGCGCCATCGCTACGACCTTGGCCTGCAGGACAAGTCGGCGATCGAGACTCAATTCACCTTCTACGCCAACCGCCAATTCCAGATCTCGGCCGCCAACGTCACGCTGCTCGACCTCACCAGTGGCCCGCGCTTTCAGGTCTTCAACGGCATCTTCGAGGACGTGACCCTGAAGCCGTTCGGGGCGTTGGGCTACATCTGGGTCAACGACACGCCCTACTACGGAAGTTATGGCGCCGGCCTCGAGGGCTCGACCCTGCTCAGCGACCGGCTGCGCAACGTCTCGACCTTCGTGTTCCGCAAGCACGACGCGCAGAACACCTGGTATCTGCCGACCAACAGCCAGTTCCGTGGCATGGAGTACTCGGCCAATTCGATCTTCCAGTTCCAGCTCACCCCGATCATCCAGGTATTCGCCATCCTGAGCGGCCAGCGCTTCCAGGCCGAGTCGACGCCGTGGCAGAGCTATCTGCTGGGCGGCTTTGGCGGCGGTTTCTCGTTCAAATTCAACGACCCGGTGCTGGGGACCGGCCTGCCCTGGACCATCAGCCTGTCGGTCAACGAGCAGTGGTGGGCCTATGACGCGCCCGACCCCACGGTCGACCCCACCGCCTTTCGCTACCAGGCGGATACAATCGCCAACGTGGTAGTTTCCATACCGTTCGATGACAGGACGACTTTAAGCCTGACGGGCGGGCGCTTTGTGAGGAATGCCACCATATCTAATTACGAATTCATCAATAATAACTTTATGTTTGGCGTAAGCTGGCGCTTCTAGAACTGGGGGTTTGTGAAAGCTGACGTTTTGGAACTGGGGGGTTCTAGCGTCAGTTGAACGGAGACGGACATGACCATGGGAAGGGTTAGGGGCTGGTCTCTCTTGAGTGCGGCGCTGATGGGCTCGACGGCCCTGATGCTCGCAGGACCGGCGGCGGCACAATCGAAAGTAGGCGTCACCTCGGCGACCGACGGCGATCCGCTCGGCAAGCCGCCGGCGGAGAACGAGCGCGTGCTGCGCATCGGCATTGACGTGCAGGCCAACGAGGTCGTGACCACGCGCTCCAACGACCGCGCGCATCTGGTGTTCCTCGACGGCACCGCGCTCACGGTGGGACCGGATGCGCGGCTCACCATCGACAAGTTCGTCTACGATCCCAACACCAAGACCGGCGATCTCGCCATCACCGCGAGCCAGGGCGTGCTGCGCCTGGTCGGTGGCAAGATCAGCAAGACCAACGCCATCAAGATCAATACCCCGTCGAGCACGATCGGCATCCGCGGCGGCATCGGCATGTTTGGCGTCACCTCGGGCAAGACCACGGCTGCCTTCCTGTTCGGCAACAGCATGACCGTGACGGGTGGGGGCCAGACGCAGATCATGACGCGGCCCAATTCGTTCTCGATCATCAACACCGGCGGGTCTCCCAGCCTGCCGAGCCTGCTGCCGCCGGGCGGGCTCGACTCCCTCATGGGCGCGCTGTCACTCGCCAGCAACAATTCGGGCAAAGGCGGAGGCACCGGCGGCAACGCCGACCAGAAGTCGCAAAGCTCGGGCTTCTCCAACAACAATTCCGGCGGCCAGCCGCCGGGCGGGCCACCGACCACGGGCAATCCGCCGAACGTCAATAACAACACCTTCACTCAGGCGGTGAGCAACACAAACCCCGCCAGCAACCCGACGCCGCAGAACACGGCGCCGCAGAACACGACGCCCGTATCGACCGACACTAACCCGCCGCCGCCAACTCCCAAGACCTCGCAGAATCTGACGGGTTATGTCGGCGGCTTGCTCGTCATAACCGAACATCATAATCGCTCGGTAACCACCGCGCTCTCTGACGCGCAGCCGGGCGACTTGAGGATCAGCACGAACGCCGACAACAGCACTGTGACGTCAAGGATCGTCATCCGCGGGCCGGACGACTCGCTTAGCGTGAGGTTGCGCCTCGGCACCGGCCGTAACGGCATCAGCGCTTTCCAGGACAACCTCAACTTCGCGACGGCGACAGTGAACGACCGGACGACGATCCGGCAGGGCGACGAGAGGATCAGGGCTCGCGATACCAGCGTGCTGGTGACTGCCGCCGCGGTTCCCGGTGGCTCCTACGTGGGCGCGGGCTGCACGTGCGACTTCCTGACGTTCGGCGAGTGGGAGACCGTGGTCACCCCTCACCAGCGCGGTCAACATGGCCACGGGGTCGTCACCCAGGCGCCGTGGATAGCCGGCACGCTGGCGACCCAGTTGCCGAACACGCAGGTTGCCTCGTTCAGCGGCGGCATGTGGGGCCAGGCGCAGAACGCCGGTAGCTCCATCCGGAACGTGACCGGCACTTTCGGCATAAACAACTACAGCTTCTCCGCGGGCTCGGGCCAGTGGGTCTCGGCCTTCGACGGCGTGAACTACTCGGGCACTGTCAGGGGCAGCCCCGGCGGCGCCACCTTCAGTTCCAGCAGCCTCCCGGCGACCACGGGCTACAACACCATGTCCGTCAATGGCTCCTTCTTCAGCAGTTCCACCTCAAACGGTGCCGTGGCGGGCGTTGGCGGCCAGTTCGCTGCGGGCGGGCCGGGCTACGTGGCTTCCGGCACCTTCGGCGGCAGCAAGCGCTAGGCTTGGCATGAGCCGTCCGGCTCGAGCCGGACGGCCATACCTTCCGCACCGCCTTGCCTGTCAAGCTTTGAATGGCAGGGGGTGGGGTCCCAAATGGGAAAAAGTGGCCAAAACCCTTATGCCATCGGCATCGGACGTTTCCCACGAGGTGGTAAACTCGTGGGAAATCCGTGTAATTTCCTTGCCCTGGTCTAGGGCCGCCGCGCGGCGATGAAGTCGGCGATGCCGGCGACATCGTCGCGCCGGAACCAGGGCAGCGTGCCGTCGGCCGGCCGGGCATCGGCGGCGATGGCGACGATGTTGTGCTCCCGCGCCACCATTGGCTCTGAGTCCGCGCCGCGCACCTCGACCTTGGGATGGGCGTCGCGCTTGAAGCCCTCGACCAGCACCAGGTCGGCCGGCGCCAGCCGGGCCAACACCTCGCTGAGCGTCGCCTCCTCCTGCTCGCGCACGATGGCGTAGCGCGCGCCCGTCACCAGGGCGACCTCGGCGGCACCCGCCGCGCGATGACGGAAAGAATCGGTGCCCGGCTTGTCGATGTCGGCCGCGTGATGGGCATGCTTGACCGTCGCCACTCGCCAGCCGCGGCGCACGAACTCGGCGACCAACCGCTCGGCGAGAGTCGTCTTGCCGGCATTCTTCCAGCCGGTGATGCCGAACACGAACTGAGTCACGCCCCCCTCTTCACGGGTCGATCCGCTCCGGGTTGGCGTAGACCGTGAGCCGGCTCTCGCGCACGAAGGCGACCAGCGCGATGCCCGCCTGCTCGGCGGTCTCGATGGCGAGCGAGGTCGGCGCCGAGACCGCGGCGATGACCACGGCGTCGAGCGCCGCCGCCTTCTGCACCATCTCGTAGGAGCAGCGGCTGGTCACCACGACGAAGCCGCCCGCTGCCGGCATTCCGGCTTTGGCAAGCGCGCCGCCCAGCTTGTCGAGCGCGTTGTGGCGGCCAACATCCTCGCGCACCGCCACCAGCGTGCCGTCGGGCATGGCCCAGCCGGCGGCATGGGTGGCGCCGTTCTCGCGGTTGATCTTCTGCTGCGCCGGCAAGGCCGCCATCGCGCGCTGGATCGCCGCGCGCGAGACCTTGCCCGCACCGGCGCTGCGCGGCACCGGCCGCAGCGCCGCCTCCAGGCTGTCGACGCCGCACAGGCCGCAGCCGGTGCGCCCCGCCATGGTGCGCCGCTGCGCCTGCAGCGTCACCATGCGCTGGCTGGCGATGTCGAGCCGCACCTCGAAGCCGCGGCCGCCGCCGCTGCGCTCGACTTCCTCGACCTCGATGTCGTAGATCTCCGACGGCTTGGCGACGATGCGCTCGGTGAGCGAGAAGCCGCGGGCGAAGTCTTCCAGATCGCAGGGCGTCGCCATCATCACGGCGTGGCTGACGCCGTTATAGACCAGCGCCACCGCCACTTCCTCGGCCACGATCTCGTCGAGCGCCTCGGCGCCGGCCGCGGTCAGCCGGCGCGCCTGACGATGCAGCGAGCCCAGCTCGCCCTCCATCGCGGCCATTGGACGGCTAGCGCGGGGCGTACTTGAGCTGGATCTCGCCCACGCCTGCGGCCACGTTGAGACCGACGCTGCCCTCGACGCTCACCGGCTGCAGCGTGATCTGACGGGCGTTACCGCCGACCAGCACGTTGGCGCCGACGCCGACACCGGCCGCCGCCGTCGCCGTCGCGCCGGCATAGCCGCCGCTCAGCGCTCCCGGCTGCAGCGTGCCCGGCGCGAACACCAGCCAGACCATCTGCGCTTCCTTGGTGAAGCCGATGTCGACGCCGTACTTATTGATGGTGCCGGCGTATCGCTCGGCGACACCGTCGGTGCGGTTGAACAGGCAGCTCATGTCCTTCGAGGAGCCGAAGACGTAGCCGACGCCGCCCGCGACGTTGCAGGTCAGCGAGCCGATATTGACGCCGGACTTCTGCGCATGAGCCTGGCCATAGAGCGCCGCGCCCGCCACCAGGGCCGTCGCACCGAGCATCGCGAACACCGATCGCCGCATCTTACCCTCCTTCGCAGTCCCTTGCGGGACCTGCTGCAACAACTAATGAACGTTACGCCGAAAACCGTCTCCCACGCCAGCACGCGATAACGACGACACTGTGGCGAATCTCGCAAAATGCGCGCATATAGTGCTGTACCGAACGAAAAGTGCCCGAGCTGTCGCCGAGGCACAGGGGAGCCGACAACCCGACATGCAAATGACCACGAGTCTCCGCGTCATTGCGCTGTTCGACGAGATGAGCGATGCCGACCTCGCGCGCGTCGGCGAGTTGTGCACGACATCGACTTACAAGAGGAACGCCCAGATCCTGGGCGAAGATGATCGTACCGACGACGTCTTCTTCATCCTGGCCGGCGCCGTGCGCATCAACAGCATCAGCTCGAAGGGCCGCGAGGTCATCTATTCCGAGTGTACCGCGGGCAACATCTTCGGCGAATTCTCGGCGATCGACGGCCTGCCGCGCTCGGCCACCGTGCATGCCATGACCGACTGCGTGCTGGCCAGGATGCCGGCGGCGAGCTTCTTCGAGCTCATCCACAGCAACGGCCCGGTGGCGACCAAGCTCGTCGAATTGCTGGTGGCCAAGATCCGCAAGACCTCGCAGCAGGTCTTCGAGGTCGCCGCCCTCTCCCTGCGCGAGCGCCTACGCCGTGAGCTGCTGAGGCTCGCCGCCACGGGCGAGCGCTCGGGCAATAGTGTGGTGATCGACCCTGCTCCCACGCATCGGGAGATCGCCTCGTATCTCGGCTCGCATCGCGAGGCGGTGACGCGCGAATTCAGCCGCTTCGAAAGCGACGGGATCCTGGAAGTGCATCGGCGCCAGATCCGCATCCTCGATGTCCAGCGCCTGGAACGGATGCATACCTGACCATGAGCACGACCAGATCAGCGGTGGCGCTCGTTCTGGCGGCGCTCTTCGTCGCCGGCTGCAAGCTCGACACCTCGACACCAAGCGGATGGCAAACGCGCGGGCCTCGCTCGTCCGCGGAGCTTCCGGCTTCGGACGAGATAGCTCCTGCGAAGGAGCAGACGGGAATGGCGGAAGGGAGTGGGAAGCACAAAGCATCGGCAAG
>Ga0306921_10001923_pt1 | contig 20531 bp, 11 predicted proteins | sample sta12Cox44000080_FD_203760 | JGI IMG/M metagenome (GOLD analysis project Ga0306921, IMG submission 203760) | Lab enrichment of tropical soil microbial communities from Luquillo Experimental Forest, Puerto Rico - statoxic.12C.oxic.44.000.080 (v2)... | ecosystem: Environmental > Terrestrial >... | reverse complement strand
AGCCGCACCGATAAGGTTCGCCTCTTCGCCGAGCGAGGCGAGGGCCAGCTCGGTGCGTTCCCAGGGAACGAAGTGGCAGCTCTTCGCGATGATTTCGCGCACCGTGTCCAGAAAGAGATCTGCACTCTTCATCACGCTGCCACCCAAAACGATGGCGTCAGGCACATAAAGTGTCACCAAGTTGGCAAGACCCACACCGAGGTAACGGGCTTCACGTTCGACGGCGCGCTTTGCCCATTCATCCCCCGCGCGTGCCAGGTCACAGATCTTTTTCGCCGTCAGATTCTCTCGATGAGGGTAGTCGGCCGGTATGTTGCTCGCCATCCAAGCTTCCATCGCGGGACCCGTGGCCAGCGATTCCCAACAGCCTCTGAAGCCGCAATAGCAGGAGGGACCGGAAGGATCGATCCGGTGATGGCCAATCTCCGGATGGGAATCGTCGACGCCGCGGTAGATCCTTCCATTGAGGATCAGGCCTACGCCAATGCCAGTGCCCACCGTCACATAGACGAGATGGGTCTTGTTGCGTCCCGCTCCCCATCCCGCTTCGCCAAGCGCGGCCGCATCGGCGTCGTTCTCAATGGCCACGGAAACCTGAAAGGCAGCTTCGAGATCCTTGACCGGATTTTCTCCCTTCCAATCAGGGAAAAAATTCACGTCTCCGATTTGGCCCGTCATGGGATAGACAGGTCCCGTGGAACCAATACCGATGCCGGTGATTTTCTGCCCTGTGATTCTCTCGGCTTTTTCGAGCATCAGGATGGTCGCATCGATCGCGCGAGGATAACCTGCCTCGGCATTCGTTGGCACCTGCTCGTGCGCAAGCAGGTGTCCATCCCGGTCCACAATTCCCGCCGCGATTTTTGTGCCGCCAATATCCACTGCACCGATCATGAGAGCACCCGTGGGTAAGTGAGGAACGCTGGAATTATTGTCTCCATTCGAGAATAGCCCCTTCGTAAGCGCCCAGGCGGATTTTTGCGCTCGATCCTTGAGTGGCAAGCGCGCTGGGACCTTCCGGCGAAACTACAAAGAGCGAGCGGACAGGGACATTCAACAGGAGCGTGGTCTCCCGAGATCCATCAGAATGATTCACAACGATTACGTAGCCACGGTGGTCACCGTTCAACCAAGAGACTTCCACTTCAGGTTGGTCCGAATGAAATGAAGGCCTGACTCCAGTCCACTGACGGAAGGCATCGTAGATGGTGTGGGTGTTTTCCGGCTTATCGAAAACCGCGGGCATGCTGGCCAAATAATGCTCGATCGGATACGCGCTGATAAGAGTCCTGCCGGCCCCGATCGTGTTGGTAACCAGCGCAGGATGACCATCCTGATCGACAGCAATTACCTTCCCGGTTGAAACTTCGAGCAGTACTCCCCATGACTGAATACTTGGGGTGGGAACCGTGTAGCGAAAGGTATCGCCTGGCTTCAGAGCACCAAAGGACGCCACGATCTTGATGGTGACTTGCGAACTGATGGCGCGATCCGCGATGCGCGCGCCAAAGAGCGAATCCATCTCCGGGACTGCACCATCGGAGGCGAGTGATGCGTAGAGAAACCCGCCCTTCTCCACGTATTTCCTGGCTTTCTCATAGAAATCGGAATGCACATGTGTAAGGAATGGGTCGGACGTGCTGGTAATGGGCGAGGGCATGAACAGCATGGGATGCTTTTCCCAGTCAGCGTATTCGCGCGGAAAATCCGCCTTCAGCCCAGCGCGGCGCGCGAGAATGAAGGAGATGAGTGCTGAAGAAATCAGCCACTGGTTCGCGGCGCTGGCATCTGGCTGCGGACGGCCAGGAATAGCATCGCCATCCGCTTGGGAAACGTAAGGCGTGACCGCCGGGCCGGTCAGTCCGAAATGCGAGAAATCGCCGTGGGGCTTTGCCCATTCGTCGGGAATCACGATGCCGATTTCGGCCGGTGCAGGGGCAACCCCGGTCAGATCGAGTTGAGAAACAATCCTGGAGATTTTCTTGAATTCCCTGGCAAGTGGCTTGTCCCGACGATCCCAGGTGGTCATGCCCCACCCAGTTTCTTGCGGCGTGCGAAGATATGGGGCTTTGTGAAACTGTTCGGGAGAGGCATCCGTGTAGCACCAAAGATCAACTCCAATGCTTCCGGCGCCAATGCCAGAAAAAATTTGTGCGCGATCGTAGGCGGCGACCCGCTCGGGTGAGAATTGGGCGGTGGAGGCACCCATTTCATGAATCATGACCGGACGCCCGGCACCTTGCGATAAAGCAATTTCAAATGCCGCTCCATATGTGCCGCGCGCGGAGAGCAAAGCATCCGGGAATAGATCAGGCGCGTAGAGTGTGAATGGATGCACGCTGAAGAAATTCACAAATTTGGAAATATTATCAGCGCGAAAAGGGCCGTGAGAGATTTCTTCGCCGCTTGTGCCAATGACAATGGGATGAAGTTTGTCGTGTTCGCGAATGCCATCCACAATCAGCCGGGTCCAGTTAATCGCCATTGCATCGGTTGTCAGGGGACTCGGCACAATCCAGAAAGGCGGCTCATCTGTGAGGTCCCAACTGATGATGGCGCTTTCATTCGCGTAACGGCGGCCAAATTCAGCGGCGAGGTTAGTTTCCAACCGTAACATTTCTGGATCCGAGTGCGGGTGGCGACCCATCCGCCAGGCCACATCCCAGAAAGCTTCACCAACCTCTCCGCCAATGAATAAGCTAGGGTGCAAATAAATCCTGTACTTGTGAGCGAGGGAGACGAGATAGTCGAGTTGCTGAAAGGCTGTCAGGTTGTAATCGCCTGGGCGAGGTTCAAACCACGGCCACATGATGTCAAAACGCACGATCGTGTAACCCAGTTCATGCATTTTGGCGAAATCGGCCTCAATTTCTTTGGGGTCCCACTCGACGTTCCATTGCATCGCCGCTTTGGCAGGCACCCAGTGCGCGCCAACTGGCAGAAACCGCTTTCCATCAACAGAAAAATACGACCCATCGAGGTGAACTGCGGGGAGTCTGGTCTCTGACGTCGGTCTCGTCTCCTGGGCCCATCCCGGACTAAGCAGGGAAAACAACACCGCCAGCGTAAGCACTCCCGTGCGGCAATACCGATTGTGATTCTTCATGAGACCTCTTCGCGAACTGAACTGAAGTGATTCTATTAGAACTTGAAAAGCGCAGCGATCTGCAGTTGCCGCGACGAATGGACAGTGCTGGAAATGGAACCTGACAAGCCGGGAATATCAACCGTGTTATTGGGAATAGCAAACTGCGGCGTGTTGAAGAGATTGAAGACCTCGCCACGAAGTTGAAGATTCATGGACTCCTTTATCTTGAACTCCTTGAAGATCGAAAAGTCGACATTATACTGCGCCGGACCGCGAAGAATGCCGCGGCCTGCAAGACCGTATAGATGGGCGAACGTCTGCCCGGACGCTAGATTTGGGTAGTTAAAAGTAGTGGGACTGATTTGTCCGAAAGCGACGGGATTGTACCAACATTGGAGCGTCTGGGAGTTCGATGGACATCCGGCATCAGTTGCGTTGCTGAAGGCGTAGGGACTCTGAAAGATGTCGGGGCGGGCTCCATTCGAACTAGTGTTCGTGTCATCGAATGAGAGTAAAGGAGTAAAAGCCTGGCCGGAATACATGCTGATTATGCCATTGAGCTGCCAGCCTCCCACGATCCAACGCCAATGCCCGTTGGTATTGAAATAGCTCTTTCCAGGACCAAAGGGCAGCTCGTAAGTCCATGCGGCAGTGAACTGATGACGGAAATCTGGTCCGACGTTGCCCCGCTCGGCACGCATGTTGTAGGTATTCTGGGGTTCGGCGTATCCCGCAGCGGACTCGTCTTCCTCCGTGATTCCTATGGTGTGTTGGTAGGTGTACGCCGCCAGGAGGCTCCACCCGGCGGAAAACCGCTTTTCAAATCGGACTTGGAGGCTGTTCGAACTGTTGCTCACGTCATTCGCTGTGGTCCGAATCGCCGCGATTTGGGGAGCAGTGCTGTAGTAAGGGCGACCGAAATTCGAGCCGAGCCCATCCGCACAATACGGATCGGTGGGCGTTGGGCATACCATGAAATTTGAATCGAGCGGTTGGGTGGCCTGGTTCAAGTTTCGCAGAAATGTCAAGTGAACGGCGTGAACGCCGACGTAGGCCACTTGCAAAATCGCGTCCTTAGCAAGCTGCCGCTCTGCGTTAAGATTCCATTCCTGAATGTACGGAGTGGGATTGTGAAACGGAATTGCGCTCGCGCGGCCACTTGGGTTCGTCAGACTTGAGGGAGGCAGGCTACCGGACGGATCGGAAGGAGTTGCAAAGCCCGTCGAGAGTTGCAGGGTCGGAATGGAATTGGCGTTGAATTGGACGGTCTGGCTGCTGAAAAATCCGGTCGGGTTATAGGCCAGTTCCGCGTCGTTTTGATCCGCCTGCAGACTGTAGAAAATGCCGTATGCCCCCCGCAGCACCGTTTTTCCATCCGCCAGGGGAGTGTAAGCAAAGCCAATGCGCGGCGCAAAATTCTTGTAGTTCGTTTGGACGTTACCGGTGTTGCTTACGCCCGGCATGCCTGGGGCGATGAACTCGCCCGTAGAAAAATTGAAGTTGGCGATTCGATTGTGCTGCTCCACCATGGGCGTGAAGATGTCGTAACGAAGCCCGAGGTTCAGCGTAAACCTTGGTGTAACTCTGAAATCATCCATGAAATAGGCGCTGATTTCCCACCACCTCATTCCGAACGAGCCCTTGAGCCCGTCTCGAAAGGTATAGATCGGGTTACCGATCAGGAAAGTAGCCAGTGCGCTGCCCGGGTCGGTAGTAGTGTTGTTTAGATTCTCCGTGAATTGCTGATCGAAGGTGAAGTCGCCGTGAGGGTTCTGAGTTTGAAAAAATCCATGCTGCCGCCAGATCAGGTCGCCACCGGTTTTGAAGGAATGCCTTCCGTGATTCCAGGTGAAGGAATCCTTCAATTGATAATTGTTCTCTTTCAAGTTCTCGGGAAACCAGTCCTGGTTTCCGAGAGGGCTGTAGCCCGCAATCATGATGTTGGGCATGCCGCCAATGCCATTCACATTGATTCCAGGGATGCCCAGCTCGGTGGCCAGCGGCTCATCGGAGAAAAATGGAATCGCATTCACAACGTAGCGTGTATAACCGATCTTCAATTCGTTCACTTTGGTGGGAGAGAAAGAGTGCGTGTCCGTGATACCTACAACGTATGCGTAATTATTGATGTTGCCCGAAAATGATCCGCCACCCGCCTTGCCAGGAAACGGGTCCGGGTGAACGGAAGCAACGGAACCATAACTGAATGTGCCGGAAAGACTGTCGGAATGCCACTGGTGATCTATGCGGGCATCAACGGAGTTCTGATTGTTCGTCGCCACCGGGTTGTAGAGAAAATTGTTGGCGCTCCCCGCTCCAGGAATATTGGGCGTAGGGTAAAGACTCACTGCGTTGAGTGCCGCAGGGTCAAGACAGCTACCGCCGGTGGCGCTCCGCCGCGTCGAGCCAACGCACGGAGGAATGATATTTCCTGGGAAGGGAGTTCGTGCACCGGTAACTGGGTCGGTGGTCAAAGGATCGTAGATTTGTCCCGTGATATTGCCCTGCGCATCGGTGCCTAGTAGGTCGGAAAAGTCGCCCGTGAGCTCCGGACCTGTCGGAACCGTAGATATGAAGGTCTGCGACTGGTTAATTCTGGTTCCCTGATAGTCGACGAAGAAGAAGGTATTGTTTTTGATAATCGGACCGCCAAACGTCCCGCCAAACTGGTTTTGCTTGAACGGTGGGATGGGCGCATTTGGGTCGTCGAAGAAATTCTTGGCGTCCATGGCTGAATTGCGTAGAAATTCAAAGGCGCTGCCATGGAAATTGTTGGTTCCCGATTTGATGACCACGTTTACGACTGCACCGCCCTTACCGATATCCGCTCCGAAATTACTGGTCTGCACCTTGAATTCATCAATGGCTTCTACTGGTGGCTGCAGGACTTCGAAGCCGATCTGCTGCTCATTGTTGTCGAATCCGTTGAGCAGGAAATTGTTGTTTGTAGCCATCAAGCCGTTCACCTGGATGGCTCCGTTGCCGCGTTCGTTTTCCGGGATACTTCCCTGCTGCACAATGCCTGCAGGCCCCTGATTCACTCCTGGACTGAGATAGGCGAGCTGCAAAAAGTTGCGACCGTTTAGCGGCAGGTCATGGACCTGAGTTTCTTCAATTACTTGGCCGATGGAAGAGGTTTGCGATTCGACGAGCGGTTCCATCGAGGAAACCTCCACGTGCTCGGAAACCACGCCCGGCACCAAATTGACGTCCACACGAACTACTTGGTTGATATTCAGCTTAATGTTGAATTCCACAGCGGTTTTGAAGCCGGCGAACTCAACCGCGATGTTATAAAGGCCCGGCTTGAGATGACCAACGTTATATTCACCCTGTTCATTGGTAGTGGTCCTGTGCCCAACGTTTGTCTCTACACTCGTCACCGTGACCGCCGCGCCCGAAACCACCCCGCCGGAAGCATCAAGGACCGTGCCGACGAACGTTCCAGAGTCGACCTGCGATCGAGCAGTCGGCGCCAATAGACCGGCAAAAGCAAAACCTGCAACCACAGTCAGGACAAGACTGAGACGGCAAAAACGAAAAGAACACGGTGGAAACATTGAGGACCTCCCTAACTTAAGGATGCCCAGAGCCAATGGTAATACTTAATATCATATGTATAATTGTTGTCAAGGACGTATTACGATTGGAAGAAACTTCCAATCTATCTTGCGGATAACATAATAACTTGCTTATTTGTAATATCTTACAGGACATCTGCCGGCAATTTTGCGTCATAAGACAAAGAGGCTTCCCAGGGACCTATACACGTTATATGATTTGTTTCGGCAAAACTTCGGAACATCCGATGGTAGTTTCCCAGAAAGCTGTCGAGGCCACCACTTTGTCGAAAGTTCAGTCGCTTCGCCTCCTGCTCGATGCAAAAAGCTTTGTTCCTTACTACGAGCAGATTGCTTCTCAAATTCGCACCTTGATTAAGGATCAGGAACTCCTGCAGGGGCAAACCTTTTGCTCTGAGGGCGAAATAGCACGAGCGTTGGGGATCAGCAAAATGCCCGTACGCCAGGCTTTTCAGAAACTCCGTTCCGAAGGGCTACTGGTGATTGCACGCGGCAAACGGCCAGTGATTGGATCCGGCAAGTTGCCATGGAACTTCCAGGAGTTGCGTGGTTTTAGCGAAGAGATGCGCCGGCGGGGGCTCCAGCCGTCCGCGAAAGTACTGTCCTTAGAATTGAAGCTGCCGGAAGCTGGAGTGGCCCAGGCCCTGAAACTGCCTGAAGGAGCGCGGATCTATTGCTTGAAGAGGCTGCGTTGTGTCGATGGGGAGCCAGTTGCAGTCGTCACCAGCTACCTACCTGAAGCAATATTTCCAGAAATCGAAAAGCAGGATTTGGAAAGGCAATCTCTCTATCGCATTTTCGAGCATGTATACAAGCGACGGCTGCACTGGGCAGAAGAAGTAATCGGGGCAGCAACTGCGAAACCGGAAGATGCCCACTGGCTGCAGGCAGCTGCGGGGAGCGCGGTACTGCTAATCAAGGAAACAACCTACGACAACCATGAAATCCCGATCGAATACAGTGTGTCTGTGTTGCGTGGTGACCGCTACACTGCGTCCGTGGTCTCAGTCCGCAAGGACTAAGTTCAACTCCTAAGTCGATGAAAGTTCGATCACCGAGAACACTAAGGCCATTGTCGGTCAACACCGCAAGCATTGACCGGCGGGGGCAGTGTTTAAGCGACGACTAGGTGGAAGTCTACTCAGCACGGAATGGTCTTGCTAGCCGTTCGAATATCGTGCTACTTTGCACGATTAAAGTAAGGTTTCCCGCAGGGGCAGAGCAAAAAAATCAAAATGGATGCACCAACGGCTCCGCTGAGAGGCGAGGCTAAATGTCACTGGCATTTTCGACAGATCTTATTCCAGCTTCGGACCGCCTAGATGCATGGCTGCAGAATGCCAGGCAGATTTGCGGCGACTGTGAGTTTCAGTTTTACAAGCGTGTTCCGTTCCACGGGTCGATCGAACGCCGTAAGGTAGCCGGTCTGGAGCTTACTCTGTTTTCTTCGAGCGCGCTTTCTTTCAACAAGTTTCCACCTCCGAACGTGCAGCCAGAAAACAGGGTGTGCATCGTAATTACGCAACTCGATGGAGTGAGGCAGTATCGTCAGGCGGGTAAGGTGGCGGTGCTGAGTAAGGGCGATACCACCCTGATTGACTCCGGCGTTCCGTGGTCATCCGATTGTGCCGGCGATTGCGCGAGACTGTATCTTCGCGTTCCGCAAATGCTAATAGAAAGCAGGATTCGGGAAATCAAGATTCCCCACGCCACGCGAATATTGGGGGCAAGGGGATTGGGTACCACTCTTTTCCATCTGGCAACTTCGCTGTATCAGCAAGCGGGAGCGCTGGCGCCGGAAGAGGACGCAGCAGGCATCGAAGCATATCTTAGAGTATTGTCGGCCTGCTTGGGTGCACCCAGGAAAGCATTCGGCCGAGACCGCGCAGACAAAGAGCCACTGGCGCGTGTTCTGCAATATATCAATCACCATTTGACCGAAGGGACGCTGTGCCCCACGGAGATCGCGGCCGCAGTGGGGATCTCCGTGCGCCATCTGCACCGCTTGTTTGCCCGGCGAGGCTCTTCGGTCACGGATTGGATCCGCGTACAACGGCTGGAACATTGCTGGAAAGACCTCAGCGACCCGCGATCCCGAGAGAAGAGCATCACGGAAATCGCGTTCTTTTGGGGGTTCAATGATTCAGCACATTTCAGCCATTCGTTCAAGAAGCATTTTGGGATCTGTCCACGAGGTTATCGCTCACAGCGATGGCCGATGCACAAAGAACCGCCGGAACGAGAAGAAGAATTCATGTATGTGGAGTCAGGCAAGATTCGGCACGCAAAAGCCAGCTGAGCCTCTCCCTGCAGCGAATTGACGAGAATTTGGAGCAAGGCCGCCGGCGGCCCTCGGATGCCGGCGTCGTCGAATTCTCGATGCCCTACCAAGCACCCTAATGTTTCGCGGTTTGCACGTAGCGAACAACCAGCCAGCGCAGGGTTGCGGTGATTCCTAAATTTGCGCGGCGCGAACCGGGTGTTTGGAAGAGCCAGCGACTTGTCTTGCAGGAATGCGGACGAGGCAACCCAGCGCCGCCCAGATGGCCAGTGCAAGCCATTCGTAGCGGGTGAAGTGGCCCGGAACCAGAGGCAAAACTTTCACCAGAACCATGAGCAAGGTGACCAGAACGCCGAAAACTGCGGCGGCGCGTCCAGTCCGATCTTCCGCCATGCGAAAATAGGAAGCACACGCAGACACCCAGCCCACGGCGCAGGCCACCGCCCCGACTTCGAGGATGGGAACCAAACCGGCTTCCCCGAGTAAGATGGCCGCGATAGTCGCCAGGCCAACGGTGACAATGGCGACGGTCGGCGTGTGGTTTAGCGAATGGACGGTCGCCATTTTGGGAAGCAAGAGTTGCCGGCGCCCCATGGCGAACAAAAGGCGCGAGGACGCCACCATATTAGCGTTGAAAGCTTGCAAGAGAGCAACGAGCGCGGAAGCAAGAATTAGATTCACGATCCAACGAGCATGCAGGGCACGCTCGAAGGCCAAGGCGGTCGGAAACTGCACGCTGGCATTCAATTCCTGCCAGGGGGCCACAAAAGAGGTGGCGGAGATGACGATTAAGAAGAATGCCAAGCCCACGAAGATGGTCAGGATAATGGCCACGGCAAAATTTCGAGATTGAAAGTCCGGGCTGGCTTCTTCCGCGGCTTTACCTACGGATTCGAATCCCGACATCAACCAGGGGACCACCTGCCACACGAGCAAGATTGAGATAAAAGGCGAATGACTGAAGAGTGGACGGAAGTTCGTGGGAGAACCGTGCTCCGCGCCAGCTAGCGCGAAGATGATGACCAGGGTGAGGAATGTGAAAGTGGTGAGTTTCAAAAACCGCGTGCTGGCACGGATGCCGCGGTGGTTCAGCCATGTGAAAAACACCGTGATCAGCAAGCCAAGTACGATGTGCGGAAGGTACACGGGATGCCCGCCCACACGATAGAGCTCGAGTTTGTTTAAGGAAGGGAAGAGGTAGCCGGTGATTCTTCCTGCGGCGAGGGCTTCGAAAGGGCAAGTGAGGAAGTAAGCCAAAAACATCATCCAGCCGGTGATGAAACTCACAGAGGTGGGAAAGAAGCGGGCAGTGTAGGCGACCTCGCCAGCCGCGTCGGGCATGGCCTTGACGAGCCGTCCGTAAACGTAGCCGACGGGGAGCAGCATCAAGGCTCCCGCGGTGAATCCGAGAAGGGCGCCAAGGGGCCCACCACGCTGCAGGAGGTCATCCATGACAACCAGCCACGCAGTGCCGACCATAGCGCCGAAGGCGAGGGCAAAGTAGTCGACGAGCTTAAGTTTGCGCGCGAGATGTGTCATGGGCGGGTTCTTGTCACCCGCGTTAGGCAAGGCGGAGATTCCTGCGCGATCAGAATTGGTACCTCAAGGCGAACTGCATCACGCGCGGATTGGTGAGCAAACCGGCGTAAGCGCCGAAGGTGCTAGGCGCCTGTTGGAGGGAAGGGGCGCCGTCACCGAGACCAGCCAGCACGTTGAAGCGCGTGAGGTTCGCCACGTTAAAGACCTCCCAGCGGAACTGCAACGTCTGACTCTCCCATGGAAGATGAAAAGTTTTGTTCAGGCCCATGTCCCAGCCTGCATAGCCGTCGCCGCGGAGAACGTTTCGTGACCCACTCTGGCCAGGATAAGGGTGAACAAAATCATTCAGCGCTGCCGAAGGATTCGCAAAGACGCTTACTATTCCCGTGGTCGGATTTTTGAAGACCCCCGTCTTGGGGTGGCCGACCAACTGGCCGTTTCCTTGCTCATCCCAGTCGGTGGCCCAGAACTGACCGTTGTCCACGGAGAAGGGGAAACCGGAGGTCCAGCGAAGCACGCCGGTCAGCTGCCAGCCGCCAATCAAGACGTTGAGGGCAGGACTAGCGTTGCGGCCGAATTGCTTGCCTCTGCCGAAAGGCAACTCCGCGAGCCAGTTGGCGTTGATTTGGTGCGTGGTATCGAAGTCCGAAACACCACGAAACTGATTCGGCGAGAAAGCGTTCACCAGCCGGCTACCCGGGGGACCGATATTATCAGTGCCGCTGAAACCCAGGCGCGCCGCGGTGGAAGTGATGTCAATCGACTTTGAGTAAGTGTAGTTGAAGTCGAACATGACTCCGCCACGGATGTCCTTCTTCAATGTGGCTTGAAAACCGTTGTAGTTTGAATTGCCGATTGAACTCCAGCCGTAACTGGTGGTGAATTGCTGACTCAGCATTTCACCGGTTAGGCCATTGAAGTAATAGGAATTTCCGAGGTTGTCGAGGAGATAGCCGTACAAGTCAATGTTGCCGAGGCCCACGACTTCATCCCCGGCGTAGGCACCGGAAGTGATGTACAGAGCGTAAGCGGCCTGGGCGATATCCGTGGTCTGTTGACCCGTCGGCATACTATAGGCGGTTGCGCCCGGAGCAAAGCACGGAGGAGAAGCGCAAGGCAAGTGAACTCCGTTCGAGTTGGCATTGAGAAGATTCTTCCAATACACGCTGGTTGGCCCGAGGGCCTGGTCGAATTGAGCGGGGGCGAGATTCAAGGCAGCGAGGCCTTGGGAGGCGGCAAGCTTGGAGATCGCGGTGGCCGCGGTGTAGTAATCAATCTTGGATCTCGGATCCTTCAAATCCAGCGGCTGCATGAGGTCGCGCTGGGTGAGGAGATTGCCTCCGAAGCGCCCCACGTAGGCGACTTGCAGCGAGAAGCCGTGAGCGAACTCGCGTCCCACAGAGAAATCAATCGCATAGGCGTAAGGTGTCTTGATGGACTGATCGATTCCCCAGGTGATCGACTGGCCCCCCGGGTAGCCGGAGGGCGGTGTCTGTGGAAACGCCCCTGGAGGCGCCGGCTGGAAATACGGGCTTCCGAGCTGGTTCGTTAGAGGAATGCAATGGATGGCATCCCCACCGGGACAACTTGGGCTGCTGACCTGGTCTTGAACGCGGGCGGCTTCGGCGGCGCCATCCACGCAACATGGATTGGTTAACGAGGTGGAAAAGCCCGCGGGGGCGTTGGCGTCAAAGGTGTTGACGAGCTGCATGCCGGCGCGGTCATAAACCATGCTGAATCCGGCGCGGATCACCGTCTGATCGGGACGGCCAAACAAGGCGCGCAAAAGCCCTCCCTCAGCACGGGGCGAGTAAGCAATGGAGATGCGCGGCGAGAAATTTGTTTTCTGCGTATTGTACAGGCCCGGCCCATTATTTGCTTTACCACCGGGAATGAACGAAATGACCTGCTCGTCCGCATAGCCAGAACCGTTCGCCATGTTCTTTTCGTTTTGGCTGAAGAACTTGCCCATATTTACGTTGGGCGAGGCCTGAAAGCCGTTTACCTCCCAAGGCGGCGGAAAGATGGACCAGCGCAGCCCAAGGTTGAGAGTCACGTTCGGTTTGAAGCGCCAGGAATCCTGTGCGTACATCTCGTACCAGTTGAGACCGTAACGGCGCGTCACCGGCGCACCCTGCTCCTGGGCCGTTCCATCTTTGTTGTAGTTCCAGTTGGAGTTTACCAAGGAAACAATCCCCAGCAAACCTAACATGGGGTAGTCATAGGCACTACTGGACGTGGGCTCGGGAAAGTTTCCATTCACCGGATCCAATGGACTTTGCCCACCGGTATTGGCAAAACCGACAGGAGCCATCCAGAAGGTCGCCCCCTTGCCTTGGCTGAAGGAGTGAAGATAGCTCACGCGAGGATCCTTGGCGATCCCGACGCCGCCACCGAGCAGAATGGTGTGCTTGCCTTTGGTCCAGGAAAAGTCTTCGAGGAAATTGTTGATGGGCATCTGGAATTTATGGCTGTAGGAAAAAGGGTTATCGAGTGTGTAGAAGGTATTCCAAGGCAGGTTCGAGTTTCCGATATAGCCGGTGCTTTGCCGGGTAAAACCATAATGGAAGGTATTGACCTTGGTGTTGCTGATGACAGCAGTGTACCCGACCGCCATTCCTTTGCTGTAATCAACCACGGTTTGCATCGGCGCCGTTCCCGGCAGAAAGGGAGATTGCGGGTTGTTCAGATTCTGCAAGGCGCCACGCCAGAACAGAGTCTGGGTTCCCTTGGTGGTGAGGTTGAAATCGACGCGGGCGATGTAAGCATTGTTGTTGAGATTGAAAGGCGCGCTCCAGCGATACCCGGCATAGTTGAAGCCGTCACCCACGGAATTGTCGTTGGTCACTAGGCGGCCGTAGGTCGCGTTGAAGTACTTGATCATATAGCTGTCGGCGTTGAGGGGGATGTGCAGCGGATCCAGGTTTTGGATGTCCGTTGGGGACAGGCCAACATAGCCGGGGGCAAAGCTGTAAGTTTTGTTGCTGATTCCCTGGACGCTTCCGCCCGGACACTGAGTTGGGTCAGCGCACTGGTAAATCATGACGCCGTCGCGGAGAGAAACAGTGGGAATGTTGCGGACAACGCTTTGATCTTCACGCAGGCGCGTTCCCTCGTAGTTCAGGAAGAAGAACAAGCGATCCTTGACAATGGGGCCGCCGACGGTGCCGCCGAAGACGTTGCGGATCAGTTTGAGCGGCTGGTTGCATATTCCTTCGCTGAGAGGGGTTCCGTTCTGCAAACAACTATCAATCTGGGCGCGCTTGGTCAGATAGTCGTTCGCACTTGTCAGCGTGTTGCGGAGGTATTCATAGGCGGAGCCGTGCCATTGGTTGGATCCGCTGCGAGTAACGAGCGACACCTGTGCGCCGGAACCGGTGCCTTGGTCGGCGTTGTAGTTCGTGGTGGTAACCCGAAATTCCTGCACAGAATCCTGCGTGATGGGCAACACGGAGGTGAAAGCATAGCCGCTGTTCTGATCGTTCACGTCCACGCCGTCGAGGGTGATATTGCTCTGGTCGCTACGCGCGCCATTGATGGCCCCGTTGCGGGTGTCCTGGTCCTTGTAAGCGGCGAGCGAAGTGCTTAGCGTGTTGCCGGTAAAGGTGACGCCTGGTTGAAGGCTGAGCAACTCCGGGACGTTACGGCCATCGAGAGGAATGTCTTTGACCTGATTTTCGCCGAAGGAATTTCCAATCGAGGCATCCACCAGGTTCAACGGGGGCGCCTCGCTTGTTACGGTGACGCTCTCGGTGGTCCCTCCGATTCGCAATTGAACGTTAGCGGTTGCTGGAGTGTTCACCAGGAGCACGAGGTCCTTGCGCTCGTATCTCGAAAAGCCCTGCTCGATAACGGCTAATATATAGCTCCCCGCGGGAAGCTGTTGAAATTGGTACCTGCCTTCGGTGTCTGTTGCAACGCTTCTCTCCATCCCCGATTCCAGGTTTTTCAGAGTCACGGTCGCACTCGGTATTCCTTGGCCGCTCGGGTCGGTAATGGTACCCCGCAAGGAGGTGGAGGACGTCTGGGAGAATACAAGGTGGCTGAAAGTCAGGAGCAACAGTGACAAAAATAGTGCAAACCGCTGCAGGCACTTCATATCGTACCTCCTGCCCGGATATTTCTCTGGACGTGGCTAAGGCTCGCGAGTCGCTAGAACTCGAAAACCGTCAGCGAAAACCCAGGCGGCGAATGTTCAAGATCCGTCGTAACATTCGGCTGAAAAGCCGACTACCCTGAGCGATACACTACTACATCGATGGCGAGAAAACTTGTCTCAGAGTGACTTCGGTTGTCTGACTGGAACTGCCCGAGTCTGCTTTTGAAAGCAATTTCAATGTGAATTTGGTGAGCTGATTTCTCCTTCAAACGATTTGCGAGCTGAAGTCACCCCATCGCTGATCATGCCAATATCTATACGCTCGATAAGCTCTCCGTTGGCTACCTGACCGTGGGCTTTGTCGCCAAATTTACATCCGCGGCAAAGCAATTTGATTTTCGGTAATTCCCCGCCGCTTTCCGTGTCCATACCTCGCCGTATTGTCGCAACTGGCCTCGCTAAGCAATGTGTTCAGAATGTCCTTCGCCCAAATCGGATTCGCCCCAAAGCCGTGACTTTTCCAGGGAGGGGGATCACTTCTTGGGTCTGATTTTTTCTCGCTCGCGAGTATGCGCGTATTCGTTTCTAGCCAAAACCAAGCCTCCGCGCACAATCAAGTAACATTTCTGCCTCCCAGCGCTGGCGTGTGGGGTTCTTCGGATGCGTTCGATGTGTAGGGATTCGCCCCGTCAGGTGAAGGAAAACTGCCGCGGAATGTTTGTAAGCAGGCAAGGGCTCGCGGAACGCAACATTGCCCAGATATTGCAGCGCGTCCGAGAGAGAGTAGTACGCAGGATCGCCCGATTCCCATAAATGATCGCGCTCGGCAAACTTCTCCGGTGCGAAAGTTGCCAGTCCCAGCAAGTAGTCCGAGCCATACTCGATCATGTTGATGCCCAGATCGTTCCCCGTATAAATGCAAAAGTCCGGTCGGCGCACGTCGCGAAGCGCGAGCCGCTGCAATTCGAGGGTGCGATCGAGCGAAGAATGCTTGATTCCCTTGATTTCTGGAATGTCCATCAGACGTCGGAAGGTCTCTTCGTCAAAAATCTCACCGTTCGGCGCAAACATCTGTCCCAGCTCGAAAGCCAGTACCTGAGAGAATCCCGCGCAGGCTTCCCTATAAATCGTCGCCTTCTCCTCTGCGGGCTTTCCGTGCAGCCGGCTGGTCTGAAACAAAATCGGAACGCCGCCAAAAGAGACGATGCACTCCATTTCCTTTCGGTAGAGGGCGACAACCTCTCCGGCGTGCCCCTCGATGTACGCGCCCGCTACAAACGGCACCCCTTTTCCCAAGGCCTCCCTCGTCCAGCGTAGAACGTCTTTCCTTTCGGCCTCGCTCAAGTGATTAACGTAACCCGTGTCCATGTTCACTGCGTTCGTCAATCCCGCGCGGTGTGTGGCTTGAAGATGTTTTTGCAGGGCTTCGACGGCGACTTGACCATCCGCTGCGTAGGGCAGCAGTGCGGCGGCTATTCCTTGTACCTTGCGGCACGGCTTCTGGCGTTGAAGGAGTGATGTGATGGTCATCGCTGCGCCTTTGCGGCCTTCAATCGCTCCGCCAATTCCGAAACCTTGTAGTATTTGTCCAGCGGATAGCAACCTGACGGCAAGCCCTTCCGCGGCGCCGTCGTACAATCGCTGAATGTTCGGCAGATCCGCTTATGCTGGATGGCTTTTCCATGGGCAGCCTCCCATAGAATCTCTGGATAGGTTAGAACCATGCGTCCCAGGCCGACAAAGTCCACCCATCCTTCACGCACCGCCGCTTGCGCCACGTGCGGCAGAAAATCCTGCAAGTAACTGTAAGCGCTTCCGACGAAAATCACGTTCGGAAAGAGCCTCTTCAGTTGGCGCGTGGCGCTCATCTGCTTCGCCACGCCCACCAGCGGATCTTCCGGAGGTTGATATCCGTCCGACGGCGGATAGAACGCCGGTCGCTGAATGTGCGGATTGTAATAGGGGCTCCCGGCCGTGACATTCACTAGTCGAATCTCCAGCTTTTCCAGCAAGTCAAGGAATTGGATCGTCTCGGTCAAATCCGTCTTTGTAGGGTCGTTGGGGTTCAGACCAAATCCCCACCGGTAAGGGATTAACTTGTCATGCTCTTCGGGAACTCCAGAACCCAGTTTTCCTTCGGTCGACTGCTTCGGGTCGGGCCGATACGGAATTGTGTCAAACGCTGAAAGTCGCACCGCAATGCGCAACCCCGGAGCAATTTCTCGACTACCCTTCAGGACTTCCCGTAGGAATCGCGTGCGATTCTCAAAACCTCCCCCGTAGTTCCCTGCCCTCGTGTAAGCGCTCAGAAATTCGTGCCCCAGGTACCCATGGCAATGTTTGATATCAATAAAATCAAAACCCAGCTCCCACGCCATCTTAGCCGCACGGTGAAATTGCTCAATGATGGCAACAATCTCAGCGTCGGTGAGAATCGGATAATCCCTTGGCAATCCCAATCTGCCGTCTAATATCGGATGGTGAAACAAAATGCGCGGTTCGGGCCGGTCGTTTGCGTTCGGCCGGCAAAACCGCCCCGAGTGTGTCAACTGCAATCCGACGAAAAGTCCGCCCTCCGAACCCGTCGTCCTGCGATGTTCTTCGACGAGAACCTTTCGCAGTTCGCCCAGGCCCTTGCGGGTGTGCGATGCCATGACAAGTTGATTCGGATTCGCCCGCCCTTCGTGCGAAACCGCAACTGCTTCCCCACCCCAAATGAGTTTCGCTCCACTCTGCCCGAATCGCCGCCAGCGGCGAACCGTATGTTCACTGGGCTTTCCGTCCGGCGTGCTATCCCAACCTTCCATCGGCTGAACGGAGATACGATTGCCGATACTGATCCCATCACGCAAAAGGGTCCTCAACAATGGGGACTCGGGTCCGTGCAGGATTTCGCTGTCACAAGGTACCGTCAGCCCGAGGGACTTCAGATGCCCCAAAAAGTGTTCTACGTCCTTCACGCTTCCAAGACGCAAAATGGGACGCGTGCTCATACACGCTTCCGCCCCTTGGGCAATGAGGCCGCCGCAAGCACGCCCAACAATCCCATTGCAATCAGCAGCGCGAGTCCGGCTGCGTAACTTCCGGTCGCGTCCCTCAAATGGCCAACGAGCCAGGGCGCCCCTGCTTCTGCAACTCCGTTGGCCGTCAAGACTACGCCGAGCAAAAGCCCAAGCCCTTGGATCCCGAAGATCTCCGCGGCCACCAGCGGAACGATAGCAACGGGGAGGGCGGTCACTATGATCATCGACCCGAGAGTGCGGAGCGCCGCATGCCAGTCAAAATGCTGCACGAGTTCGTGGGAAATCCACGGCACCATAGCGCCGCCAAGTCCGATCCCCAGATACGCGAAGCCCAAAGCCTTACCGCGCGACTTGTCAAACCAACGTGTCAGCAGCACCTGAATCGGCAGCGGTCCGCCGCATACATAGCCCAAAGCATTGAACATATAGAAAAGGTAAAACATCCCCATGGGAAATACTCCCTAAGCCGATGAGCGCCACGCCAGCCATGATAACTCCCGCCACCATCAGGCGGCGCGGTCCGAAGCGATCCACAACCATCCGGCGATAAATCCGAAGGCCGGTCCCACCAGTAGTTTGCTTACCGCGTTGCCGGGGGTGACTTGCGCACGCGTCCAGCCAAACTGCTCGACCATAAAGTCGTAGTAAAACGGAAGTCCCGAAAGCGTCAAGCCTACAACGCAAAACAGAACGACAAACGCCGCCGCCGTTTCCTTGAACTGATTCGTGATTCACCTCCGAGTGAGGACTTGATCCTGGCGAGAGTGAATCCGAAGAGTCTCGCGGGTTAGTGGTTGGCAACGCTCGAATCGGCTCGCTAACAGTTCAGTCAACATTTCAAATGCTGAACAAATTGCCTCTCTGATCAAATGAAGGCATGCTAATGATTCTCTCTTTCCGAGTCGAGAGGGTTTGTTGGAGAATCATGGCTGATTCCGGGGTGAGTGCTTCTTGCAAACAGCACAAGGGGGCAGAATGGCCTTGAAGCGTGTGAGTTGAGTTTGCCCCTTCCCTATATTTTGACATTCCTTTTAATAAGACTTCGGCAATTAGCGCGTTAACCGAGACCTCAAGACTCTGACGAGTTGCCAACGATCCGTTGAAGAACACAAACGGCAGTCGTGAGTCCCTGAGGCCGCACTTTTTTTTACCGGGCGGCAGTTTGCTTGAACAGGTTGATGGCGTGCAAGCCGACCGTTATAAGCCAGCCGAGGTACGAGGCGAGGAGCAAGCGGCCAAACAAACCTGCCAAAACGCCTGGACCGATCTTGCCATCATAGGGCAGAGTGAACATAAATGCCGTCAACGCAACCAGCGTGACGCCAGCGGTGATAAACAACCACTGGCGGATGGGTCGCCAAGCTTTGTTGCGAGCCAGGCTAAAACTAAGCAAGAGAGCGGCAACCGGTGTGTAGTCGAGCGAGGCGCCGAATACATGCATGCTGCCGCTGAAGGTCGCAGCCTCTCGACTCGTAGTCGCTGGGTCAGTTGCAAAAATGGCTGCGATTAGGATACCGATCGCAGCGATACCTAGACCGACGAGGCCAATGTATCCCGCAACGGTGCGGACCTGTGAAAAGATCGCCCCAGCCGCACTTGCCAGGCTCGTGGCCAGCGCCAGGAATGCGAGGCGCATCATCCAGCCAAAGCCGCCAAGTTCATACTCGCTGATAAGTGCCAGGGTCGGTTGAACTCTGGCTCAAGTTGATGAAGGGTGCCTACGAGCAGGGCGAACAGTACTGCGGAGGCGATGGACAGCCGCGCGGCATAGGCGGCAACACTGGTCATGGGGTTAGTAGTGATGAGCGGTTTAGTCATTCTCCTGACTCCACTTGCTCGCCCTAGCCCGGAGAGGATACCACTTCTACTAGCGTTAACCAGGTTGTTCCACACTCGGCGTGAGTGTAGGCCCTTGGGCATGCTCAAAGGTATTCAACAGCAGCCCGAAATTGGCATACGAGTCAAGATTCTCGGTGTTCGGGAACTTCTAGGCGCTCAATATCCGCCTGGAAATCCCCAATCGAAACACACGGGAAAGGCAGGTACTATCGGTCGCTGGGATCACGTTACCGAAAACATGCGGTCGCTCATCATCCACATCACAGGAGCAAATAGTGAGAACGCTGTTGCTGCCGGAATCCCTCAGCGCAGACAATCACGGATTCGGGTTCGCCGACGCCGCGGCGTTCTGTGGCGGAGGCGCGCAGTTTGCCACGCACTTCGACGCGAAGAACTCAACCTCTGCTTTCTTGTGTGGCACCTTCCCGATATCTTCCGGCACCACAATCAGCGATTGCGGTCCATCCGCTGCGTTGAACGTGCACTGGAACGTTTGCGACTGCACGCCGCGCTGCTGGCAGGATGTTTTTTCGAGCGCCGGTTCGAGCATATCCGGCTTGCCGTGCAGTTGATTCGCTACCGATGAAGGAACCACCGCCACGAGCATGGGTACCGGGGCCTTGATCTTGATGCTGACCACCTCGCCGTCGTGGTCCGGCGAGTACCCCCCGTAAACCTTCAAAAACCCAGTCAGCTTGTATTCCTCCTTCGCTTGCTGGATCCACTGAAACTGTGGCGGGAAGCAGTTGCTGATGCAAATCCAGTGATAGTATTGGATGTGCACATCGTTCGGTGCGACAAAGTGCCGCGGCGTCGCGTTGCTTTGGCGGCTTAACATGCCGGCGATGCCTGCGCCGACCGCGTCTACGACGCCCATTGTCCTGCCCAACTCAGGCTCGGCTGCTGCCACAGATTCGGTGCTCTTCAATACCGCCCCAAGCCCGGCAAACGCCGTGGAGCTTTGACTTTCGCGATCGTCGCGAACGATCAAATGCATCGGTTCCAGCGGAAGGTCGCAGGTGTACGTCACCTTGATCACGTGTTCGCGCGGGCACACCATCCGAATGCTGCTGAGCATCTC
>Ga0306921_10001922_pt1 | contig 20531 bp, 16 predicted proteins | sample sta12Cox44000080_FD_203760 | JGI IMG/M metagenome (GOLD analysis project Ga0306921, IMG submission 203760) | Lab enrichment of tropical soil microbial communities from Luquillo Experimental Forest, Puerto Rico - statoxic.12C.oxic.44.000.080 (v2)... | ecosystem: Environmental > Terrestrial >... | reverse complement strand
CGGAGGCACAGGCGCAAAGCAGCATCAGACAGCAAGGAGACGCCATCATGATCAAAGACATTATCGTCAATCTGAGCGTCACCAAAGAGGGCAGCACGGTCGGAAGTTACGCCGTCTCGGTCGCCGCTGCCTTGCAAGCACACCTCACTGGCGTTGCTTTTATTTACGATCCCGTCGTGCCGATATCCGGCGCCGGATACATCCCCGTCGAAGTCATTGAGACCCAGCGCGCCGACAACGAAACCGCTGCCGAAGCCGCCCTCAAGAGCTTCAATACCGCGGTCGATCGGTCGGGAATTTCCGCCGAACCGCTGATGAAGAACGCAAGCCTCTCCGGCGCTGGCGATCAGTTCGCCCGCATGGCACGACGTTTTGATCTCGCCATAGTCGGGCAAGCCGACCCGGAAATGAGCACGACGGAACAGATCATCGGCGAAACCACGCTGTTCGAATCTGGCCGCCCGCTTATCATGGTGCCCTACATCCAGAAGACGCCCTTTAAACTCGACAACGTGATGATTTGCTGGGACGGTAGCCGCACCGCCGCCCGCGCCGTTGCCGATGCCATACCGATTATTCGTAAAAGCGGCCGTGTCGAAATCGTCATCGTCGCCAACGAACGGGGCAAGGAAGACGAAATCGAGGGCGCCGATATCGGCCAGCATCTCGCTCGCCACGAACTCAACGTGGATGTCCACCGCATTTCCGGCGGTAATATCGATGTCGCCGATGCGCTGTTGTCACACGCCGCCGACAGCGGCGCCGATTTCATGGTGATGGGCGGCTACGGCCATTCACGGCTGCGCGAGTTTGTGCTCGGCGGCGTGACCCGTTCTATTTTCGAGTCGATGACGGTGCCGGTGTTGCTTTCGCATTAGCTGTGCGCTGGCCCGCGTTCAATCGTCTCCAATCATTGTTTGCACGACCAAGCCGCGCGCCCGCGGATCGAGTAGGCCCAGCGCGCGTAAAGTGGTCAAAGCGAGCGATTGCACCAATTCGCGCTCGCGCCCGGCCGGCGACGGCGCCAACGGCCCGATCGTTCCTTCCACTAGGAGGCCGAGCACAGCGACGCCTGCGAGTGCGGCGTCCTGCTCAGGCAGATGCCCGCTTGAAATCGCGGCGCGCACGCGGGTTGCAAATTCGTCAGCGAGTGCTTTGCGAAACTTCAGCCGGACCGGATCAAGTTTAGCATCGACCGGCTCGGCGATCGCGGCGAAGGCAAACCGGCGATCGCGCAGCACGCGAGCGGCAAAGCTCATGATCGTGCAGGCAAGCGCGGAGAGCGGGCCGGGCGCGTTGTCGGCGGCGCGGCGCACAGCGGCAATCTCACGTCCGGAAATTTCCGCAAGCACAGCCGCGATCAAATCGGTCTTGCCGGGAAAGTAGCGATAGACCGTGCCCGCAGCGATGCCGGCGCGCCGTGCGACCGCAGCGATTTGCACCGCCGCCATGCCGCCTTCGCTTGCCGCCTGGCGCGCCGCGGCAATGATCGCCGCACGCCGGGCCGCAAGCCGGCGTTCGACATTTTCGGTCCGGCGATAAGGCATTTGTGCCAAAAACAAACGCGATGGAGAGACGCGCCTAACAACTGAACCACGATTCAAAATGCCGGGCAACGCTACTTGGTCGCGCGACATCTATGGTTTTGCACTTTGGCGCGACGGCCTCCTCTGGCATGACAAACGCAGACGCGCCTTGCGCAGGGGAGAAACATTATGAAGGCCAAGCACGTTTCGGCCATTGCGTCCGCCATCTGCCTTGCATGGGCAATGGCGGCGCTGCCGTGCCGCGCCGACGATTATCCGTCGCATCCAATCATCATGATCGTGCCACTAGCGCCCGGCGGCTCGACCGACACGTTGGGGCGGATCATGGCACAGGCTATGCGGCCGACGCTCGGGCAGTCGGTTGTTGTTGAAAACACCGCCGGTGCAGCCGGCACGATTGGCGTTACCCGTGCTGCTCGGGCGGCGCCGGACGGCTACACCGTGCTATGGGGCATGTGGGGAACCAATGTCGCCAACGGCGCGATCTACTCGCTCGATTTCGATCTCTTGAACGATTTTGAGCCGGTCGCGCTCGTCGCCACCCAGCCGTTCTTGATCGATGCCCGCAAGACCATGCCGGCCAACAATCTCAAAGAGCTGGTCGTCTGGCTTAAGACCAATGCCGAAAAGGCCTCCATGGGCACATCCGGCGTCGGCAGTCCAAGCCACGTCGCCGGCGTGTTGATGGAGCAATTGGTTGGGGTGAACTGGCAGATGATCTCATATCGTAGCGCCGGCTTGGCGACGCAGGATCTGCTCGCCGGCATCACCGACATCCAATTGGATACGCCGGCAGTGTCGCTCACGCATGTACGATCCGGTGACCTTAAGGCCTATGCGGTGACCGCCAAGGACCGCATTGCGGTCGCGCCGGATATTCCGACGACCGACGAAGCGGGGTTACCGGGATTCTATTTTTCGTTCTGGCACGCAATGTGGGCGCCGAAAGGCACGCCCAAACCCATCATCGCCAGGCTCAACGCCGCTATCGTCGCCGCGCTTGAGGACGCGGATACACGCAAAAAGCTTCTCGATCTCGCGCAGGTGATTTATCCGCACGATCAACAGACGCCGGAAGCGCTGCACGCCTTTCAGAAGGCTGAGATCGAAAAATGGTGGCCGATCATCAAGGCCGCCGGCATCAAGGCACAATGAGCGCTTCCATGCGGCTGAGCATCACTGCTGTGGCTGCTGTGGCTGCTGCTTGGCGTTGTTCTTTTCGTTCTTCTTCGCCTCGTGGTGGCCGATCGCGCAGCCGGCCGCGGCGCCGATGAAGCCGTGATGACCGGCGACATGGCCGGCAACGCCGCCGACCGCCGCGCCCTTAAGGCAGCCCTTGGCGTCTGCAGTCGCATTCGTCAGTGCAATCGCAAGCGTTAAAGCGGCGCAGCCTAGAAAAATCTTCATTGGGATCACTCCGTCACTGTCCCGTCTCAATCCGCGGCGGCGGCATTCGTTCCCGGAGCTCGGCTCTGGATGCTGGGTCCGGAAGTCCATCTCCGTTCCTCGATCCCGTGCGGACACGACTGATCGCTGCAAAAGGAAGCAGAACCCTCCAAGACACATTACTATTGACCAACCGAATCAAGTACCTCAAGGAACAGCAAAAAATTGGGTTCGTTTTGCATCTGCCGCGACATTATACAGTCTGTGATTGTGCTCGAATAACGTGCGGGCCGCTCCTGCGCGTCGCGCGGCGAGACGTCGCTCGTATCGGTCAAGTTTGATCAGTTCCGGCAAAACGCGACGCTCCCTAGGGAGCACTTACGAATTTTTAGCGCTTTGAAGTAGCTGCTTTTTCAGCGAAAAGTCTCACCTCAGCAAAGTGGACTCTCATCCCAATGCTACTGCGTTCGGCTCGACGAGTATCGTTAGCTAACGCCACTTATTCCGGGACTTCTTTCAATTTCCTTAGATCCGAGACTTTCTAAGTAGTAGCGGGCATCATTCGGCATGGCTGTAAATCGCAGCAGGAACGAAGTCTCCGTCGGACCTGGTCCAATCACCTTCCCATAAAATGCATTTACCCGACCGGCAAGGCCAGTGAGTTTAATTGCTACTTTGAGATCGGTGAGTTGCGGCGGTGGCGTCTGACTTTGAATCTCAACTTGCTCTGTGGACATCCTGACGAGCAGGCCATCCTGCTTTTCCCTCGCCACGTCCTTTCCACTCAGCCGCTGAAATGTCAATGGAACCGGTGGTTCAACGCTAATCCATTTGACTTCGCGCCGCGGCAACGCGAGCGCCTTGTCATCTCCCATGGACTCGACTTCGTAGATCGTGATTGGGTTTGCAACGCCTTTGGGCTCTGCTGTGAGGGTACGAACTATCCCGAGTGTTGCCTTCACAGCATCGCGTGTGGCTTGGGAAATCAGAATCTGACCACCGATGGTGTACCCTTCGATGCGAACCGCGAGATTGACATTGCTTCCTACGACTGAGTACTTGGCGCGTTTGTCGGAACCAATGGTGCCCGCTACGGCTTCTCCCGTATTGATTCCTATACCCATCTCAAGCCTTGGGAAGCCATGCTGCTCATTCCACGCGTTGACGCGATCCATTGCGATCTGCATTTCGAGGGCACAGGCTACAGCGCGGTACGCGTCATCTGGCCGTTGTAATGGTGCGCCAAAAATCGCGAGAATTGCGTCGCCAATGAACTCGTGGATAGTGCCATTGTGTTTCTGGATAACTGTCGTCATCTCGCTGAGGTAGTTGTTGAGGACCTTGACTATGGTTTCTGGTGGCAACGTTTCACAGAGTGCTGAAAATCCTCTTAGGTCCGACATCATGATCGTAACGATCTTCTTTTCACCGCTTAAACTCAATCCGCGAGGCGTTTTGAGCAGACTCTCAGCGATCTCAGTTGACATATAGCGCCCGAACGTCTGCTCGATAAGTTGCGTGCGAACCTCGAGTTGTGCCGTGCGCTCCCTGACCTTTTCCTCAAGGTGCTCGACGAGTTCAGCATTCTTGATGGAAATGGCGATCTGCCCGGAGAGTAGTGAAAGCAAGCGTATGCGTTCAGGCGTAAAGGCCGAGCTAACCAAGTCATTCTCAAGATACACAAGGCCCATTAATTGACCCTGATTGAGGATGGGCTGACAAAGTACAGATCGAGTTTGTCTCCTCTGAACGTAGGGGTCCAGCATGAAACGCTCATCCTGACGGGCATCGTCAAGAACAATTACTTGCTTGGTCCGAGCTGAATACTGAATGATGTTCAATGGAAGCAAAAGGGCTGTCTCGGGGGAGTCGAGTGGTAATGACATGAGGACCGTAACCGCTCCCGAGACAACATTGCTTTCCGCTTCTACGTACAATTCGTTGCTCCGTGACAGCAAAAGTAGACCCCGTTGGCCGCCCGCGTTCTCCATTAGAATACCCAGCAGTCGATCAAGAAGGCGCCCCAATACGACCTCACCCGAAATGGTCTGGCTGGCCTTCAACAGGGTATTGAGGTCGAGCGTTGCAGCGCCCGATGTCATGGTCTCCGACTGAGTTGTTTCGATAGTCAACGAACTATGTTTACTGCTTGGCGTCTGCTGGTCCGGATGTTCAGCGCGCAGAAGCGGGAACTCCATCTCAAGCTCTTCCACCTTTCGCTTGGCCCCCCCTAGTTGGTACGCGTATCGCGCGTCACGCAGGTACATCGTGCCTGCTCTAGAACCGGGGCGACGCTCGATTACAAATCTGGCTGCCAGCTCGTTGGCTAGCGCCTCATCTTGAATGAACTCTCCTTTGTGTGCGGCATCAATGGCGCGGTCGTAAAGTTCGAGCGCAGTCTCGTCACCATTGATGCGGGCGATTTCGGCTTCGACTATCAGGCGCTTGGCGAGGAAGTTGTCCGGGCAACTTTCGGACCACATCTTAAGTCGGTCAAGATTCGCGTGAAGCCGCTTCATGCAATCGTTTCTGTCATAAACCTCGTTTTGTCCCCAGAGGGCCGCCAGCGACAGCGACTGGAATAACAAATGATCGGCGAGGTTGGGGTGGTTGATAATGTAAGTGAGTTTGCCTTCGATCTCGCGAGTAGCATCCAACGCCTGCTTTGGTTGTCCGAGTAAAAAAAGAGCCTGGGCTTTGAGAATTTTGTAAAAGCAAATTGCCATGGCTAAGTAGCGCTCTTCACATATTTGAAGAAAAGCCTTCTCGTCGACTTCGCGGCCAGCGAAATCGAAGGTGGTCTCCTCGTGCCCTGCCAAGGCGGAGAGCACGATGCGGTGTGCCAAAATGCCTGCCTCGGCGCCCAAATTCTTTCGCCGGGACGTGAAAGCAAGTTGATCCGACATGCCATCGAGCAGTTCGCCAAGATGCTTTCCACCGAAAGCATCCAGAACAACGCGATACATGACCAGGTAACCCGCCCATAGAATTTCCCCGGAGTCGAGACCCTCCTGATAACCGCGATTGATGATTGGAAGCGCGTGCCGGACGTGTTGTACCCAGGGAATGAGCGCGTGGCCTACCACCAAGCAGACCGTTGCTGTCGCTGCGCTACGCTTGAATCGATCACAGAGACGCAATGCAAGTTCTCCAAACTCAAAACCTTCCTTATAGCGCCCCATAGCCGCGCCAAGGATTCGACCGTAGTTAGCGAATGACAGAGCTGATTCGGGAGCATTGCCGTGCTCAAGAGAGATCCTGACAGAGGTCGCAATTATTAGAGACCACAATTCCTGATCGGAAAGGAAAGCGGCGATTGCGAGGTGTCGCAAGCACCGTTGTGCTAGCGATATCGCTTGGTCACCAACATCGGGGTTATCGACGAGCGTTGCCGGGTCGCAGCCCTCGAGCATCCGTGACAAGCGGTCTAATGTTTGTTTACGGGCCTCGGAAATGTTTTCTAAAGGCAATTCGACGCCCAACAGCGCCAGCGAACTGCGGCCTGCAGCAATCGCATCTTGGAATTGACCTAGCAGCGTATGTTGAGCAACCCTTGTTAAATACACCTCTGCTTTTTCGAGGCTCGTTTGCGCATGCCTTAAGGTATCGGAGACAATGTGGCTGCAGAGATCGAAGTTGCCATTTAAGTATTCCAACATAGCGCGCCGACGAGATACCTCGATGGTGAGATCATAGGTGGTTTCCCACGAATTCTGCGGTAGCAAATCATGCGCTACACGGATGTAAGCCAGCGCTGCGGAATGTGCGGCCGCATCTGAAGCTTTGTGGGCAGCGTCGAGGTTTAGTTTTGATAAATCGGTTTTTTCCCACGTGTCGGCAACAAGGTCGCGCCCAAGATTTAGATGGTCGACTACTTCGAATATGCGCTCTTTCAATGATTCTGCGGATAGGGTGGTTCGCAAACGACGCCCGATCGTAAGGTGCACCTCAGTTCTTCGAGCTTGCTCGATCAGACTGTATGCGGCCTGCTGAATTCGATCGTGCTGAAAAGCAAATTGCTGGATCAACAGTGGAGATAATACGTCCTCCACATCCATCGGGGTGAGTTCGGATAGCGGTCGGATCAATCCTTCCTCAGCCGCCGGACGAAGCACCTCAAACAAGGTCTGAGGTGCCGATTTCTGGATCAAAGCGAGAATATCGATGTCGAAGCGAGTACCGATACAGGCAGCAAACTGCAGTGTGTTTTGCGTCTCCCCGTCCAGCCGTTTCAATTTGGTGAGCAGTAGGTCCAAAACGTTGTCCGTGATGTTGGCTGCTCTAATCGCCGGGAGATCCCAAGACCAACGAAAACGCTGCCCAAACTCTGCCTGAGTCTGCTTGAGAAGGCCTTGGTCATGCAGTGCCAAAAGGAATTGCCGGACGAACAACGGGTTTCCTTGGGTCTTTTGCACCACTAGGCGCGCCAAAGCGGTGGCCTCAGCGGCTTCCGATTGTAACGTGTCGCTGATGAGTTTCGCGACGTCCGCAAGCCCCAGCGGCGCAAGGGCGAGACTCGTGATCTGACCGCCACCCTCGCGAATGTCATTGAACGCCAGAGCAAGAGGATGCACCGCACCCACTTCCTGGTCGCGATAAGCGCCAATGAGCAACAGTCGATGCAAGTCGTTGTCCGTCAAGACAATGCGGAGCAGATTCAATGTTGCAGAATCGGCCCACTGCAGGTCGTCTAAGAAAAGGACGACGACCCTGTCCCTTGCACAGAGCGCACCTAAGAACCGGACGAAGGCACGGTTGAATCGGTTCGTTGCTTCCGCCGGCTCAAGTTCGGGGACTGCGGGCTGCGGACCAATGATCAGCTCAAGCTCCGGAAGGACGTCCAGGATGACGTGGGCATTCGGGACGAGTGCCTCTTGCAGATCCCGGCGCCATAAAGACAGCAGCTGTTCGCTCTCGGTCAGAACCTGGCGGACCAAGTCGCGGAGTGCTGCCAGAAGTGCGGTATAGGGGATATTGTGTTGAAGCTGATCGAACTTCCCTGCAATAAAATACCCGCGCGCTCTGGTGATCGGCTTATGAATCTCGTGGATCAACGCTGATTTACCCACGCCGGAATGCCCAGTAACGAGCATCATCCCTGCACGTCCTAAGCGTGCGCGCTGGAAAGCTTCTATGAGGCGCTCAGTTTCGCTGCCGCGTCCATATAGCCGTTCGGGAATCTGGAATCGGTCGGAACAGTCATTGAGACCTGGTTCGAATCGCGCAGCTCCGTGACTGCGGCGGATTGTTTCGAGATCGGTTAAGAGGCCGGCCGCGCTTTGGTAGCGGTCTTCAGCCATCTTAGCCATAAGTTTGCTCACTACCTTCGATAGCGCGAGCGAAATATCTGGATTGCGTCTGTGCAGCGGTGTGGGCTCGCGCGCGATGTGACAGTGAACCAACTCCATCTCGTCATCGGCATCGAATGGGCGAGTCCTTGTGATCATTTCATAAAAGGTGGCACCGAGAGAGTAAAAGTCAGTTCGGTAGTCCAGCGATCGGTTCATACGACCGGTTTGCTCTGGTGACATATAGGCTAACGTTCCCTCCAGCACGTCTGGTGCCTTTATGACCGGGCGCTCTGTTGAAAACCGTGACGCAATCCCGAAGTCGATGATTTTCACCTCACCGGTTCCGGGATTTATAATGAGATTTGAGGGGTTAATGTCCTTGTGGATGATGCGATTGCGGTGCAGGTATTCGAGCGCAGTTGTGACCTGGCGCGCAGTTTCAAAAAACTCGTCAAGAGACAGCGCTCTGTCTTCGAGGAGATTGTGTAGCGACATACCGCCGAAGTCCTCGAAGACGATCAGCAAAGTCTTTTCGTGACGGTGCAGTTCGGAACTACGAATGAGCCCAGGATGAATGACGCTCTGCGTGATCTCGAACTCCTGGCGATAATGAGCTAATTCTGCCAGTGTCGGATAGGAACTTTTAAGTATTTTAATGACAACCGGAAGCCCATCGGCATCCCTGATCGCCCGAAAGACGAGAGATTTTTTGCTTTCGTAGAGCTGATCTCTCAACTGAAATCCGGCGATGAAGGACATAGGCCCCTCCGTACGAGCCGTCGATTTTAGCCGCGGTGGTCCAAAACGCTGTCAGCTACAATAATAGCCGATGCCGTGACCGATTTGAGAGAAGTTAAGTTCCGAGAAATTACCAAAGGGCCGGTAAAGGCTCAATAGCGGGTAAACCTCGCGGTCCCATCGATCCTGATCTTCATATGTCGAAAGGGCGAGGCCGGGCAAATTCCGCCCAGCTTCTATAAACGTCTCCATATCCGCTAAGTGACACTGAGTGAGCGTGCAGTCGCGCGCGCGTTCAATGCCTTGCTTTGCATATTTCCAAAAAGCGGAATCCCATCGAGAACCGCACGCATAATGCCACGCGAGGAACAGCGAATTTCGAAGAACGTACCCAAACATTTTTCTGTTGAACGTCCTTACTTTGTCGGGGGCCACGCCTCCGATTGGCCCCTGATCCAAGATCAAATGAGCGGCTGCACGAATCTCAAATACGCCGGTACAGATCGCCGTGGCTTCGAGGGGTTCCGAAAAAGCGGCTGCGTTTCCCAGCCAGAAAACGCGGCCATCGAATACCTTATGGCGCGCGAAGTTTGGAAAGCTAAGAGCGCCGCGGCGAGACCAATTAGCCACGCCTTCCTCTTCCAAGAAGTTGGTGAAGTCGAAATCTATCTCCGCATCGGAACTGAGGTCCGCATTGTAAATATATCCGCAGGAGGTCCAATCGCGGAGCGGGATCTGAAAGATCCACCCGTGAGGACGAGCGACCGCTAGTGTCGCTTCCGACGAACCTGCCTTCTGCAACCTGCGAAGCATCGCTCGGTTCGTTGGTATCCAGTGCAAAAATAAAAAGTTCTCTCGATCCTCACACCGGTAGATGTTATGGGGGAATCCGCGCGCATCGAATACGTAATCGCAAATATATTTTGTACCGTCACTAAGGCGCACCTGGGCGTCATCGACCGTCGTGCGTACCTCCTCGACTCGCCCATCGACTCGGTCAGCACGAACATACTCGGCAAGCACGCTGACCAGTTCGGCCGCGTCAAAGTGATATCCAATCAGCCGCGTCGGTTGGAAGCGATGTAGGAAGTCAGATCCCTGGCTTCCCCACTCTTTGAAACGGACCCCCTTCTTAAGCGTCGCTCGGCAGCGCCTGGCTAGATCGGAAAAGCCGAGGCCTGTGACCTCCTCGAACCAAATCGGAAAGCGTGGAGTTGTACCCTCGCCGACGCCGATGGTTGGAATCTTTGAGTCGAACACATGCAACAGTTGCGCCTCCGGCAAACATCGCGTGAGGTGTGCCGCAGCAATAAATCCGGCCGTGCCGCCCCCAAGAACTGCGATTTTCAAGACACTTCGATCTCGGTCAGAGCTTCTAGCGGTAATAGCATATGCTGCACGGACAGGAGTGCATGCGCAATCTTGGCGTTACCAGGGGCCGCGGCATAGAGACGGCGAAAACGACTTTGAACGTTTGACAATATCCGTCCGTCAAAATCCCGAAAAGTAGCGAGTTGCCAGGGTACTGCATTGAGCAAGGTCAATTCTTTTTGAAACGCGTGGGCGGATATCGGTTCAGCGCAATTTTGATCAAAATGCATCCCGAGCAGCGCCGCCCCTCGGGCGGCCGCCGTCATACCAAACCCGAAATAAGGGTCGAGCGCGCAAGCGGAGTCACCTAAAGCAGCCAGCCCATCTGGCCAAGCTTCGAGTCGATCGTAGCGCATTACTCGATTAGAGCTGCGGCCATAGTGATGGATCGGAGAAACCGGTGTCGCACGGACAAGAGCCCTGTGCAGCTCGCCGTCACACAGGCCGGCGGCGAAATCCAAAAAGCCGCTGTCATCAACAGGAAGTAATGTATTATCGAAGGCCAGGAGTGCAACGCCCCAGCGATCGTTCTCCACTCGCAACATGATTGCCGCGCGATAAGGGGCTTCTCTTGTAGGCGCTGCGGAAAGACAGCACCAGTTGGGTGCGTCTGCTGGTTCGAGGTGAAACCAGCGCGAAACATAAAACATTTGCGAATCAACCACGGTTTTTGGAATCGATGATTCGATCCCATTCCACAGCCCGCTAATCCAATGCTCGAGTCCGGAACCGGTCCCGCTGGCATCCACGACCAAGTCAGCAAATAGAGTCGTCTTGCCACCGCCTTGCTGGTCATCAACGCAAACGCCGGCGACACTAAAATCCCGCGGTCCGCTGAGGAAGCCGATCACCTTCTGACCTTCTCGTAAACGGACATTCGGCTTCCTAGCCAATCCTCGGCGCAAAACGGCTTCCACCAGTGATCTGGAGCAGGCGTACGTGACGATTCCCGACGGACTTCGCGGCAGCCAACCCTCCGAAACCCACAAAGCGCTATCGGCAGAAGCATCAAAAGGTATGCCGCCAAGGGCGACAACCTCTTTACTCCAACCAGGCATCAGTTTGTCGAATGCGATCGCTCCCGCCGCAGTTAGGAGGTGTAAACAACGACTCTGGGGCGCTCCGCGCCGAGTCGCAGGTGCCAGGGATTTCGGTTGATCTGGGTAGTAATCGCGCTCCAGGACTGTTAGGCGTTCGAACCGATCGGCAAGAACGTGAGCAACTAATAGACCCGCAATCCCTCCACCGATGATCGCACCGTGTTGCCTCACCGAGGAAATCACTCCGCGTTGAAGACCTTGGACGATCTTAAGGTGATTTCAGGGCATACTGGTACTCTTCCGGCACCTCATAGGAGACGCGGGTAAGGCGCTGAGAGAGCAGGAGTTGAATATTATTCTTGAATAATTGAGGTCCAATAACTAGTCGATCGTTTGCAGTCGCACAATACTGATTGTTGTACCAAACATAATCCCCTGAAGTGATCTGGAAGATATAACAATCCGGAGTGGTTTCAGCTCCGACGTTTTTAACTACCGAGTTAGGAACGCTGTTGGCCGCCCTGCCAGTGATCTTTAGATCGAATTGTAGACTGACTAACTTCTTAGCATCAGCAACGAGACCTAGTTGGTCGGCTATCATATTGGTAGCTGCTAATTGGTCCTCCGTTGCTGTCAATGGATCCTGCCGAAAATGCATGAGGTTAGGGTCCTTGTCATCCCAATAAATAGCAACATTACACGCGCTCAAGCCCTTAAATGTACCGTTCGGAAGATACGAACTTTGTGTGGCAGTCCAAAAACCCGTGAATATGTTGTAGGGAATTCCATAGTCAAATATTTGCGTCGGACCCATGGAAGATCTCCTGCCCCAGCGCTTCTTGATGAATTTGCACCACGCACCCAATGACTGCATGGGGAGCACATAGAACTGATATCAGCATAGACAATTCAGAGTTCTATAGCGAATGAATTTAACTCGTCCTCGGTAAGCGGTCGAGACTGCCAGCCTTCGCGCGTGGGCACATCGTATAGTCGGCCGGGCCCGAAACGGGGCCAGAAATGCCGAAGCGCTGGCGCGACGACCCGTACCACAGGGATGCCGACATCGGGCCTCGTCTGTTCAAGGACCAAGATCTCGATCCCTCGCGTGCGTGCCAATTCCTTGCACGTGACGATGTCTTGATGAAGATCATCCGACGCTAAATTCTGGAAGTCCTGGAGCTGGAGTGATCCGGCGGCCGAGCTGCCTATCAAATAGTTTGCATCAGCGACCTTCACCGTGCGCCACCAACGGATGGAATCTTCATTTCCACGGTAAGTACGCATCAAGTCCGGGCCGTTTGTAGCAGGAACAGCCTCTAACGACTGATTCATCTCCGTCAACGCTCGTGTCAGAGCGATTTCAGGATCGAGATGCGCGCCAAAACCGTAGATAATGTCCTCTTCAGCGGTGTCGGTGCGCCTCGAAATGGCAGCGAAAGTGGCTATTCCCAAATCGCTCGTGACATCAAGCACCCAAATGTCGCGCTTGAGTTCCTGATAGTGTTTCTTGAGTGCTGAAATGTATGAATCTTCTACGCTGTCCAAGTCCACGGCCCGGCGTCGCAAACGGTTGTACCACCATAGGGCGACGGCATCTCGCTCGACCAACTCCAGAAACCCATGAAGCACGGCTTCTTCGAGAACGGAGCCGGCCGCACATCCATTGGAATCACCCCGAGCAAACACGGGATCCACGCTCCGATATCCATAATAGCAGTATGAAGTAGGCAGATAGCGCGTTACTTCTGCTGTTAATGACCAGAGGGGGCTCCACTCGATCGCAACGTCCCCGCGAAACGGCTCGGGCACCCAATGGGCCTTCCGCCCTCTTCGGTTGTGTGCCTCACGCTGAGCGTATTGCCGTTCGCTGTATCCCATGCAGGCGTTCGGATGAATCGCCGCCGTGCCGAGCTCTGCCAATGTGGCACGAACGCGCGGTTCTGTTCCGTCGAAGACGCCGCAATAGCGCTCCAGTGATTCAGCCAACGCGCTCACACGCGCCTGTTCGATGCTCTTTCCCTTGCCTCCTGAACGTCGCCGCAGCCTTTCACGGAGGAAGAACCGTTCGTCGTCTACGTCGGAGAAATTGTAATCAGCTGCGAAAATAGGAGTAAGACATCCCTTGCCGCCGCTAGCCCCGGCGCTTCGCTCTCCCGGCACCAGTGTATTCACGATGCCGGTGATCGGACTGAGGTGCAACTCAAGTTGCTTCAGCACCTCGCGTTGATTGAGGGCGTACTGCCCTTCCTGAGCCTTTGGGGTTCGACGCAAGCGCACCGGCTCGGGGAGGACACCGTTGTTTGATGTGGTAGAGCCGCACGACGGGCATTGCGGACGGCGGGTGAGCGGGTGGTGAACTCGTTCGAGGGTGAGAACGTTCGTCGATATCACCCGGTTCAGGAGGTTTGATTGCCCTCCAGTTCCAATCCAACGAGTAACTTCGGTTGCAATCTCTGCGAGGGGCGCGTGCCAGGTCGAGGCGATGCAGGCGTGTACCGCACCGCGCCGCGCATCCGTGCCGATGCGACGTGCTATGTATTCCTCGAGCTTGCGATGTCCCTGGAGTCGCTGGGCGAGACATTCCCAACACGCAGTCTGCCCTGGTACGAAAAGTGGTCCGATCCAGGCCTCGATCCCCACGGGTTTCGCTAGAAGCCAAGCCTTTCCGGAGCTCAAGGACCGAGTATTGTACTCCGTAAGCTCGGGCCGCAGATAGTCATCGGTGACAACGACGGCAAAGTCGCCCTCGCGCCCAACCTTGACCCCTTGGCACCTGAGCAACCCTGTGAGGAATCCGACGTCAACGTCCCCAATTGCAACTGTTGACACGACCATGAGCTCAAGACGCGATCGCGCCAGCGAAAGGGGCACGCCGGCATATTCCCAAAATGCCATCGTGGGCCGCGCTTCAGCGCCGGTATCCTCAACGAGGTACCCGCCTGTCCTAAGGCGGTCGAGCGCCGCGAAGACTTGCTCTGCCGGATAGACGTCGGACAAAGCCTCGAAGATCACTTCGACATCGTGGGCTCCGTCCAGCATAGGTGCGAGAGCTGAGTAGATGGGATCAGGTATCCAGGCCTGACGATCTTCCGAGAACAAAAAGAGCCCATTATCCGAGCTGATAATGGGCTGCACCCGAGCCTTGAAGCGTGGACGTGCCGCCGCGTCGACATCCATGCAAAAACGATCCAGCTCAGCAGCAAGAGGGCGGAAACGGATTAACCTCGTCGAGCGCGCTGTCGGGCACAAGCTTAGGGCGTCCGCGCAACACCACTATTTTGTCGAAGGTTTTTCCGACTTCCAAGCCGTAACACTTTATAGCTGCAGTCGGATCGGTCTCTAGCAGGTTCCTGAATTTAGGGTCGCGCCACGCCTTCGCATGGATCTTGCCCCAGTCCTGATCGGTTAGTTCAGCCATCTTGCGTGCGGCTCTTTTATTCGTCCTTCGTTTTTTCGCCATGGTGTTTCCTCTTCAACGTGAGCGGAGTGTCGATATCCGCAGTGATCCGTATTCTTTCGCGAGAGCTGGCGGCAACCTCGTCTGGTAGCGACACCCCATGATCGCCCGCAAGCTATGATCACACCTCTACGTACTTACGTACTCCCAGATCTCTCAAGGAAAAGGGAGGTTCCCACTGCAATCTGCGGACGGCGTGGGCTTTGGATATGATCGTATCCGACAACAATTTGTCGTTGGTGCTGCGCGTGTTTTAAACTACGACTCGCAGCGCCGCTCTGTCAACAAGCTGTTCGCATCCGGAATCACACATGAGCACCATTCAAGCATCGCGCATCGCGGTGAATTGGAAACGCCGGGCCGTCAAGAGAGTAATGAGGGTCATTTGGTGAAGTGCCAGATGGTTGGCGATGCACGTTCGCCGACCAGCACCGAATGGCAAATAGGGCGATTGGGCCGCGGCTGCGCAGCTTCCCATCATGAAGCGTTCGGGGAGAAAGCGATCCGGTTCTGGGAAATAGCGACCGTCAGTGTGAAGCAAATGAGGACTTACCCACACCGCGGCATTCGGCGCGAACTCAAACCCATTGAGTTCGAAAATGCTCTCTACCTCTCGGTACAGGATCGGGGCCGGTGGATGAAGACGCATGCTCTCCTTTAACGCAGCGAAACAGTAGGATGTAGAAAGAGCTGCCATATCCGGCACAGCACCTGTGCAAAGGTGGTTGGCCTCGGATGTGATTTTCGAAGCAAGACCATTGGCGGCGATTTCGCGCCACAAGCTCACTAGGCTGTAAGGAATCGTTAAGTGTCCGGCGTAAAGCATCTGTATCACTTCTCCCAGGATTTGGTTCCGGGTAAGCGTTGCGCCGTGCAGAATGAGTCCCGAGAGCACGTCGCCATTTTGTTCACCGCTTGCAAGGCGCTCATCGATAATGCCAACGGTGACATCCATCCGGCGTGACGCCCGCGGCCGAACCATGAACAGCGGGGCCATCGACTTGTCACGTAGGGTGCTCACATAATCCTCCCCATACGCTTCTGAAAACGGTAGGACTCCGGACCGGCCTGCGCTCGGTCCGTGACCTTCCAATTCGGCATTCAACACCATCCGCGCAGCGATCCGCGCGGTTAGGATACGGAGTTCTTTCAGCAGGTCGGTCTGCGACTTGGGAGTCCACGCATCCAACATGTCTTCGGTGCATTGGGCCACCACAGCCAAGCGAGGCGCAACGCACATAGCCCGGAAAGAGGGCAGCAGTATTCGGCGACGCGCCTGCCACGCCGTTCCCTCAAGCGTGGTGAGACCGTCTCCCCAGTGGCCGCGATTGGAATCCTTAACGAACTCAGGTTTGCGCAAACAGGCTTCGCGCTCAGAAAAAAGCTTACGAACGAGGGGCGCGCCGTTGACCAGAATGCAGGGCAAACTTCCGAAATTGAATCGGACGACATCTCCATATTCCTTGGTGAGCCCAGCTAGAAATTCGACAATGTCAACGCGCTGAAAGTCCTTTTTTACTCTGGATAACTGCGCGCCGTTTGGGCCGGGTGGTGGTATCGCCATCAAATGGGGTGCCTTGGGGCTTGGCCCCTGTGTCGGGCGAGCGGGATACCGGATCACTGGCTCGGAGCTTGTCGCGTGCGCCTCGCCGCATCGGCCACGATCCCAAAGGCCTCGTGCAACGACGGTTTTGACCGCGACACGTCCTCACCGACGCTGCCCAGCATTTTCATCATTTGCAAATGCTCGTCGGCTAGCAGCTGGATCAGTTCTCCGCCATTGCCCACCCAGGTGTTGCGCTGCTCGCCATACATCTTGAGCGCCGGCGCGTTGATCGCGAGCGATTCGGAAATGCCGTCGCGGTCAATAATCTCCTGCAGTTCCTTGGGCAGCGAATCGTACCACTTTTGACTGACTTGAAGAATTATGAAGATGGCGGGTTGATTGGTCTCGACAACATATTTGGCGGCGTCGTGGAAGTGCATGTTGACAAACACACCGATCCCGGCAACCGCGCCGTCTATAGCGCCCTGCTGGATCGCCGGTAATACGTCGCCCAGAGTCATCACTATCGGCGTTACGCCGAGCCGCTCATATGCGACCGTTTGGAACTGCGAGGCGAAGACCCGAATCTTCTTGCCCTTGAAGTCGCTGAGGTTACGGATCGGGGTCTTTGATACGATGCACGACGGCTGGGCGACGTAGAGCCCGACCCCATGCAGACCTTTTTGGGCGCCAAGCCCAAGCATTAGCTTTAAAACCGCTGGATCAGCGGCGAGACGCTGTCCGTGTTCCATGGAATCAACGAGTCCAGGGGCGCCCAAAACTTCGAAGCGTTCGTCGATGCCGACAAAAAACTCAGGTGGAATATTGGCAGCCTGGATGGCGCCGAACTGAGTGCCTTCGATCTGCCGCGGAATCGAGCCCAATTGGCTTGCCGGATAGACCTCGGCCTTAATGCGGCCTCCAGAATCTTTTTCGACTGCGGCGCCGTAGTTTTTAGCGAATAGATGAGGCGCGTCGTTGATGGTAGTTCCACTTATCTTCATCACGTAACGCTTGTCCTGGGCGCGCGCGGCGCTGTGCGTCAGTGCACCAGCTGCAAGACCAAAGAATTGTCTCCGCCGAAGTCTCATGACATTGCCTCACGAGCTAAGTGCCTTCGCAAATGCAAGACGTCTCCGTCCCAAATTTGATAAATTTTCGGTTGGCATGCACCACTGCTAACACTAATTCGACGTTACACCAAGGTACCCGCGGCAGATCGCCCTTCGGCCGAATGGAGAGGCTTGGAGGCTAGCAATTTGCTATAATGATATTTGAAGTCGTCTCGCCAACAACCTTCCCATCTCTTACGAGTGAACCCAGTTCGCGGCGTACTCGCGCGAAGAAAGCTTCTTGTAAATCCGGCGCAAGCGCCGCAACGCCGACCGTTACAGGGGTGGCGGTAAGCGACCGGATGGCTTGGTCTATGCCTTCCTCAAACACAATCGGTAGCGTCCGGGTCAAAAGTTGGACCTGGCGGAAGCCAGCTTCTTCAGCAACGCGCTTTAGGGCACGCGCACTCGGCCAACTGAACGGTGCCATGATCAAGCTCGTAAGCTGTGGCGCTGTCGCGCGCACCGCTGCACAATAAGTGGCGAATATCTGATTGCATTCGAGTTCTGCCCATACCGCAATTGCTACGCGTCCGTTTGGTTTCAAGACGCGACGCATTTCTCGCAATGCGCCAACTCTCTCTGGAAAGAACTGCAGGCCCTGCTGGCACAGTACGGTATTGAAGGTGCCGCTTGGCACCGCTAATGGGGCAGCGGGCGATTCCAAATATTCAATCGGGGCCGCGTTTGGCAGCGGCGGTTTAGCCCTAGCAACTTCCAACATTAGCGGCGCAATATCAGTTCCAACTACACGGCCCTGGACCCCGACTCTTTCCGCGGCGAGACGGGCAACTGTCCCTGGTCCCGTGGCAACGTCGAGGACGGTTTCTCCGCGCTGAAGATTGACCTCGTCGAGTAGTAATTCTGCCCATGGCTCAAATACCCGTGGCACGAGGAACTCGTTGTAAGCTTCTGCCACTGAGACATTGGTAAACTGGAAATCCACCGCATTTGTCGAACGACTTCGGAGTGCTTGCACGGAATCGACGTTCCGACTCGGCAGCATCTCCGATTTGACTCCGTTATGAGCAGAGAAGTCGACGTACGGTGACATTGGTAGAAGATCGTTGTGGATAGTGATGTAAGTGGCTGACCGACAGATGGGGACATCCTCACTAATGAAATTCCAGGTGACGTTATAGAGCGCTGTTGGCGTCGCGGACTCTGTCCGTGTGACCATCCAAAGGTAAAATAATCAATTGCGCTGTGCCTTAGGTCATAGCTCAATCCCTCAGAGAGATGGCAACCTTAAGGGGCCCAATAAGCGCTCCACGGCTTGCGGCAAGTTTCCCACCAAAAATAAGCCAAGGGCCGGGATTGCGTTGGCGGAGCGTCGTCACGCAGGCGCTTTTTTGCGTTTTCCAGCACTTCGTTTCACGGAAATTTACCTGCACCTACCGCCAGCCGTGTCAAGAGTGTCGGCGACTTGCAGTCTACGGAATCTGCTTTTGTTTGTGGAAATGCTAAGATCATTACAAGATGTCCTAGCCAGATTTCAAATTCAGATAGGACAGGCCATGCGCGACTACATCGGCACCGCACGATTTCTGCTCGGTGGTTCGCCCGCGCGCGCTGCATTTTTCCTAGCTTTTTGGCTAATCCTTTATGGGGTCAGCTCTGCTGATCTACTGATTGGGATAATAGCGGCAATAATCGCGACGCAGGCGAGCCGGCGCCTGTTGCCGGGACGCAGCAGTTTGCGTCCGATCCCGCTGGTGCGATTGGCACTGCGTTTTCTGCGTCAGTCGATCGTCGCCGGGGTCGATGTCGCATGGCGAGCGCTCGATCCGCGGATGCCGTTGCAGCCAGGATTCGTGATTTATCAATCGCATTTTCCGTTGGGCCCAATGCAAAATGCGTTCTGCACAATAACGGGTCTGCTGCCCGGAACTTTGCCCTCTGGCTCAGATGAAAACGGCGATCTTGTTATCCACTGTCTCGATGTGAGTCAGCCGGTGGTCGAGCAATTGGCGGCAGAGGAAACCGCGTTGCAACAGGTCCTGGCAGGTGCGCCCAATGACTAGTTTTCTGATCGCAGCGGCCTGCGTTGTGCTGGCGGCAACAGCACTGGGATTGCTCCGAATTCTTCGCGGGCCGGCCGATGCCGACCGGATGATGGCGGCGCAGTTGCTCGGTACCGGAGGAGTTGCTGTCCTCCTCCTCCTGGCAGCGGCCACCGAATCGCCGGCTACTGTCGATGTTGCATTGATGCTGGCGCTCCTCGCGGCCTTTGCCTCTGTAGCCTTCGTCAGCAGCGGGTCCCGCTCGCAAGGCAAAATACCGCCGGCGATGGATCCGCGATGACCGCAGCGTTCAATATCTTCACCGTGCTTGCGGTCTCCGCAGGGACATTCTTTTTTCTGGCTGGGACGGTTGGACTCCTGCGTTTCCCCAATACCCTGACGCGGCTGCACGCATTGACCAAGGCGGACAATGTGGGTCTTGGACTCGTTGTCTTCGGATTATTGCCGTTGGTCGTGTGGCCGTTTGGCGCGCTCAAGCTGATCGCCGTGTGGCTGCTCGTCCAATTGTCCGGATCAATCATCGCACAACTTATCGCCGTCATCGTCCGACGTGAGGAATCATAGGCATGATGGCGGCCTTTATTTTCAACGTTGTGCTTGTGGCGTTCCTCCTCGCGGTCGCTACTTGGGTTATCACCTCACGCGCTGCATTTTCGGCCGTTGTAGCTTTCGTCGCTTACGGATTAATGCTGGCAATTGTCTGGGTAGAACTATCGGCGATCGACATTGCACTCACCGAAGCGGCGATCAGCGGTGGCGTGACCGGAATGCTACTGCTCGGTGCAGCCAGCCGCCTCCGTGAGACCGAGCTCACTGCCGTCTCAACCAGCGTACCTCTTCGTTTGACGGCGGCGGTGCTCTGCGCACTGATAACGGCGGGGCTTGCTGCTATCGTTCTATTTCCACCGAACACCGTCTTTACATTGGCGCCGGACGCAATGGCGCATTTGCTGGAGAGCGGTCTCGGCAATCCGGTTGCGGGCGTGCTGTTTGTTTACCGAGCGTTCGACACGCTC
>Ga0306921_10001921_pt1 | contig 20536 bp, 15 predicted proteins | sample sta12Cox44000080_FD_203760 | JGI IMG/M metagenome (GOLD analysis project Ga0306921, IMG submission 203760) | Lab enrichment of tropical soil microbial communities from Luquillo Experimental Forest, Puerto Rico - statoxic.12C.oxic.44.000.080 (v2)... | ecosystem: Environmental > Terrestrial >... | reverse complement strand
GCTCTTCCTCCGTAGGCGCAAACGCGAAGTACGCCGCCATGGCCTCGAAATGAGAGATCCGTCCCTCTCGGTACTGGGCGAAATAGTCAGGCGTATCCGGGGGAACATAACATTCGGCCAGCAGCGAGTAAAAATCTTTGTCAGTGATCGTGCCGTCGTAATCAGAAACGAAGATCTTATGCATTTTGTGTATGAAGGCCGCTAGTTTCCAAACAGTCTTCCTTGCCGGAACTTGGGACAACTGAAGGGAGTGCGGGATGTGCAACCGCGGCTTCGCCCAAATCGTTGAACCGAGGCGCCTACATCCTGTTTCCTGGAGACGGCGCAACCGGGATGCGCATGACCGGCAAAACACAGAATTTCTGTGAGGCGTCGAGTGTCCGGCCTCATGGTGAGCATATCAGGAATGGAGTTATGAGGCCGTGCCGTCGGTAGCTACCGCAAACGAGCACTTGCCTTTGGTCCGAATTTTCACCAATACTCAGGCTTCTGAGCAAAAAAAGTGTGGCAATTTAGACAGCACATCCCTCCAAGGCGGCAAGCCTGCTCTGCGGTGGCGACGGAAAGTAACAGTGTGTGCTTTAATCTCAGCGGCTGTCCGTCGGCTCTTCGGTTAATTAAGACACCAGTGATGCCCATTTATTCCAGATTCCCCTTCAAAGTACCCGATTCCGATTTCCATAGAGCTATTTTTAACAGGTAAATTTCATGTAAGGAAACAGAGACATGCCAAAGGAGACTAGTAGGCTCCCATATTGGGATTTCCACTCCAACAAACTCCGTCCCAGTTGTCTGTGGAGACATTCGATAGTTGCCCTTTGTTGATAACCGGGCTTGCGCTCAAGGGGTGCATGTTAGCCGGAGGGGACGTGAGGTCGGGATCCACATAAAGTGATGTCGGCTCCCTTAGATACGGAACATCAGAACCCACGATGCCCCCCGCTGCCCACCAAAACAAATTATGCGACATAATAAGTTGCTTTGCATCTTGGGCAGGCGACTTGGCGATCATATAGTTGAACTTATCCGGCGTGAAGAAGATGTTGTTATTCAGATGGACATTGGCATTATAAATATGTCGAATGATATATCCGGCCTTGTCCACGAAGGCGTCTGAAAGGAAGCGTATGACCGCCTGGATACGTGTCGGGCTGTTAGAATAGTAAGTGTTATTTACGATGTCGCAGTTCGTACACCCTACGATGCGAAATGCCTCTTCATTCACGTTTGCAATCACGTTATCCCAGACCTGCAAATTTTGAACTTCGTAAGTGGCTTTTGTATGGACCAGGTACTGGTACCCGGTTTCGTCGCCACCTGCAATGATGCCCCTTTTGCTATCAAGAACGAGGTTGTGGAAAATAATTCCTCCGTTCGCGCCCCCTTTGATTTCGTCGAAATAGCCATTGGAGTCATGTTCGTAATTTCCAGCAACAATGACATCATCCACGGCTACGGCTTCGATAGCCATATGGGAAGCGGGCACATATGAAAATTCATTGTCTATAAATGTCAAGTTTTGGGACTGGCTTGATTTGATGCCGGCATACCGGTTGTTGTGCATGAAAGAATGATGAACCACAATATCGCTGGACAGAACGGTTGAGTTGGGCCATGGTCCGCCACCAGACATGATCTGAATGCCATGACTTGAACTATTGAAGAGTTCAATTCCTTCAACGATAAATCCCTGAACAAAGTTAAACAGGATTCCGCCTGAACCGGCACAATCAAATCTTGCAAGGTAGGGTCCGTCACTGGATCTAATAGATGCCGGCTTTTCCGTGCCGCCTTTGAGATTTCGTATGAGGAGTCCTGAACAGGAATAAGTGCCGGTGGCGAAATTGAGTCTGACTCCCGGGCCCAGTTTGGACACAGCCGCGGCAGCGGTGCGCAGAGCGGTGGAGGGGCTGCGTCCGTTGTTATGATCATTTCCTGAGGGAGAAACGTAGATTTCCGTTGAAGGCTCAAACTCTCTAGCCCACGCGGGTAATAGCTCATCTGGAGTGAGACCACACGAAGCGGCCAGCCTTGGCAAAGGAGGAGTCAGAAGGGGTGTAGGAGCAGGCGGCATAAGCGATGGTGCTGCTGGAGGGGGAGAGAGCTGTTCTACAGAATTGGAACTGATCCCACTACATAAGCCACCAATTTGCTGGCTGTTGAGCGAACACACGTTAAGTAAAGATAAGACAACAACAACCAAAGAGCCTCTTAAATGAAGTCGATTCATCTTATTTTCCTTCCTCTTGTACCGCAGCAAGCGGATATGCTTTCTATAATGATGAGATGGTGTTTTGGGCGTCTTACTACTATGGGAGTCCATTTTGGGACGAAGTGAGGCGTCTGCGTTTCGCCTGCGACGTGCGAAAGCTTCTAGCAACTCGGCCGAACTTAATGCCTGGATACTTCTATTGTTCCTGGATGCTTTTAGCCATCTTGCCTTTTACTAATGACAGATGCGATGGTCAGCATCGACGAACCAGTCACAGCTGCTCTGATACGTGAGAATACACTTGTCTTCGACCAGCGCTTAGCTAAGCGTGACGCCGCCGCTGAGATGATTCGACCTGGTTCCGGATACCATCCATACCCTACCACCCCGGCTCTGCGAATCGTTTTGACCGGTACCGTCATGTTCAACTTCTTTGGGGAAACCAATCTTTGGGACATTGCTGTTTGAATCCGGGCCTAGCGGACTAGGTGGAGTCCACGGAATAAGGCGGTGGCCACAAGGAAAACAAGCTGCAAACCTTGGTAATTTCACTGCCTGTTCACAGATTTAATGAATACGCGGATTTCGAGACTCAGGGGGATTAATATTGAGTGGGCAAGGCCCGATGGTAACCGGAGAAGCCATTACCTCAGGTAATTCGCACCAATCTTCGCCGTGAATTTGTTTGGCGGGACGTGGTTCAACGGGCCGTTGGCCTTGGCACTACCCTGGGTAGGCCCGCCTGACAGAGGATGGAAGTGATCTTCTTGAGAAACCCGGCGGCGAGGAGGAACCGCGATGAAAAATATCTCCTCTGCTCGCTTCGTGACCTGTGCCTGAGTCACTTTCAAATCCTGATTATCACCAACGATCTCGACAGCGTGCTCAAACGAGCCGACAGGCCTGGAGAAAATTTAGAAGAGGTTTAGCAGTCCAATGCTGCCGGGCCGTGCCTGCAGAACCGGTACGCAGCCACTCACGCCTTCCCACATATTCCAAGGACGGGAAGGCGTGGGGCCGGCGATTAGCTATTTCGAAGCATGCGACTGCAGCAGTCCGCGATATTTCAGCATAGGCTGGATGCCGGGCGGGGCACCGCGCCAGGCTTCGTACATCTTCTCCAGGTCTGCGGTGTTGCCGCGGGAGAGCACCATCAGGCGGAAGCGATCTCCATTGGCGCGCGTCAAGCCACCGTGTTCAACGAACCACTGATAGGCGTCGTCGGCGAGCATCTGCGTCCAGAGATAGGCGTAGTATCCGGCGGCATAGCCGCCTCCCCAGATGTGGCTGAAGTAGCTGGAGCGATAGCGCGGCGGAACATAACTGACCCAGAGATTGATCTTCTCCAACCCATCCTTCTCAAACGTGTCAGGTTTTTGTACCGGAGCAGTGGCGGAAAGCGAGTGCCACTGCATGTCGAGCTCGGCGGCGGCGACCAGTTCGGTCATGCCGTAGCCTTTGTTGAAGGTCTGTGCTTTCTCGATTTTGGCTGCTAAGTCCGCGGGCATGGGCTCGCCGGTCTTGTAGTGCTTGGCATAGTTCTGAAAGATCGAAGGGTACGTAGCCCAGTGCTCGTTGAACTGCGACGGGAACTCAACGAAATCGCGAGCCGTTTCGGTTCCCGCCAGAGCGGGGTACTCGCAATTGGAGAACATCCCATGCAGCGCGTGTCCGAACTCGTGGAACATGGTGCGCACGTCGTCGGAAGTCAGCAACGCTGGCTCGCCCGGCGCCGGCGGCGCGAAGTTGGCGGTGTTGGCGACCACCGGCTTCGTGCCCAGAAGCTTGGACTGTTGCACCAATTCGTTCATCCAGGCGCCACCCTGCTTGTTGTCGCGCTTGAAATAGTCGGTATAAAAGAGAGCCAGCGAGCTGCCATCGGCGTTGAAGACTTCAAAGACGCGCATGCCGGGAGCGTAGGTCGGCAGGTCCTTGCGTTCTTTGAAGGTGATGCCATAAAGCTGGTTGGCCGCATAAAAGACGCCGTTCTGCAGTACATTGTTCAGCTCGAAGTAAGGCTTGACCTGTTCTTCGTTGAGGTCGTACTTGGCCTTGCGCACCTGCTCGGCGTAGAAGTCCCAATCCCAGGGCTGAACCTTGAATCCGCCATTCTGGGAGTCGATGACTGCCTGGATATCACTGGCTTCAGTTGCGGCCTTGGCAGTGGATGCCGGCGCAACCTGGCGCATGAACTCCAGCGCGGCTTCGGGTGTCTTGGCCATCTGGTCTTCCAGCTGCCAGGCAGCGAAGTTCGGGAAGTCAAGCAGCTTGGCTTTTTGGGCGCGAAGCTGGGCGATTTGCGCAACGATGTCGCGAGTATCGTTGGCATCGCCGCGCTCGGCACGGGTCCACGAATTGGAGAAGATCGCCTCGCGCGTCGAGCGGTTGCTGAGGGATGCAAGATCGGGCTGCTGCGTGGTGTTCTGCAGGGGAATCACGTAGCCTTCCAGCTTGCGTGCCTTGGCGGCTTCACTAGCGGCTGCGATCTGCGCGTCGGTCAAGCCGGTAAGCGCGGCCCTGTCGGCGGTGACGTAGGCGCCGTCTTTCGTTGCAGCGAGCAATTTGGTTTCGAACTCATTGGAGAGCGTGGCGAGCTGCTCGTTCAGCTTCTTGAGTTGGGCCTTGTCGGCCTCGGAGAGGTTCGCGCCGGCGTGGACAAACTTGTCATACGTGACTTCGACGAGACGCAACGATTCGGGATCGAGCTTCAGCGATTGGCGCTGGTTATAAATGGCCTTTACGCGTTGAAAGAGTTTCTCGTCGAGGAATATGGCGTCCTGGTGAGCTGCCAGTTGCGGCGCTATAGCCGCGCGGGCGGCCAGTAAAGTCGGATTGCTGTTCGCCCCGGCGACCTGTTCGAAGGGCGGCAACGCACGGCGCAACAGTCGGCCGGCCTTCTGGACGGGTATGAACGTGTTTTCGAAGGTGGGTGGCTGGGGATTATTGGCGATGGCCTGGATTTCTTTGAGTTCCTGCGCCATGCCGGCTTCGATGGCGGGCTGGTAGTCCGCGTCCTTGATCTTGTCGAACGGGGGCGCCTGAAACGGCAAAGTGCTGGCTGCGTAGAAGGGATTCGACGGACCAAAGTCCGCAGCGGAGGCTTCGGCGGGCAGAACGGTCAGACCGATAACAAACATGGCGGCAAGGAAAAGGATTCTCATGGATTCTAGTTTAGCGGCTTACCAATGCGTGCGAAAACAGTTTGTGACGAACGCGGATGCGCGAATCGAATTAGCCTAAGGATCGGAACACCTACGGGTAGTTCCGAAGAATCACCCGATCCCTTTCGAACGGCAGGCAGAAAAAATCGGCCTTGCGAAGGCGCGACGGACCTGAGACTTTATAACGGATGAGTTCCCTGGAACCCCAGCGTTCCCTGGGCCCTTGCTGTCGGTTGCTGTGGCGCCGTCGCGTATCAGCGCCCAGCGGTCCGTGCGATTCGCTCTGGACCTCGGCTCGTAGCGGGCCGTTCCTCGGCTCAAAGGAGATTGAAATGCTCACGGTTAGTCTTTTTGTCCGCCTGGAGGCAAAGCCAGGCAAGGAGGATGAGGTGGCTGCGTTCCTGAGGCAAGGCCTCCAACTTGCCAACCAGGAAACGACGACTCCGCTGTGGTTCGCGCTGCGTCTCGGGCCAACTACGTTTGCCATCTTTGATGCGTTTCAGGATGAGGCAGGTCGGCAGAATCATCTCAACGGCCCAATTGCCAAGGCTCTCATGACGCAGGCCCCGAACCTGCTCGCCTCGCCTCCTGTGATCGAGCGGTTGGAAGTGCTGGGGGCCAAGCTTCCGCAGTAAAGATATGAAGACGAAGTCGAGCAACCCGGGCGCGCCCAGGTCGAGGTCGACGATGGAACCTGAGATCGAACTCAGGGAGCCCGGATCGGCTGCCCAGCCGCAGAAAACTGGACCACACCGGGTGCCGCCTCCAGGCTGTCATCCAGGGCCTTTAAGCGTGTACGAAAAAGTAGCCTAGCTTCACCCCGGGAAGGAAAGCTTGAACGCCTTGCTGACGGCTTGCTCGTCGCGACGGAAAACCGCGTCCCCGACGGAGGTACTTACTCGATCGCTCGACCGGTACATCGACAGTGCCTGAATGGCATCGACAGCGGTCTCGGTCGCAGAGTCCCTAACGATCGAGATGAGGAAAGCAATCGCTTCCTCTAATCGCGACGACGCCATTGCCAGCAACAGGAGTTTCCGCGTCGGGCGGCTGACGGTGCGGTCCCATTTTTGCCTGAGAATTCCGAAAGCCGATGGTTGCCTCGACTCTCCCAAAGCCAAAATCGCAAGTTCAACCGTGGAAGAGTCTTCCGAATCAACGTAGTGTCCAACGAAATCAACCGATTTGTCCGGCGCGGCCGCCAGCATCGCGGCGAAACACTCGCCCACCACCTCCGGTTCCGAGTCGCCATGCAGGGCCTTTAACTTAAGCAAGAGAACGCCTGCTTCCCCCCCGTTCATGGATAGAGCTCGGATCGCACCGATTCTCGCCGAAGCTTCGCGATCGACGAGCAGCGGCATCACATCGTGCAGTGCGCCAGGATGGTTTGTGCGCAGCAATCCCTGCGCGCTGAGGCCCCGAAGTGTGGCGGCCGCGTCGACTGGAGGCCCGAATGATGCTTCCAGCTGGACATGATGAATTCCGCGCAGGTAGGGTGCCGGCTCGTCACACTCCAGTTTGTACAGGGCCGCAACGATTTCTGTTAGGGCGGCACAGCGTCGATCCAGTCGCGAAGCATCGGCAATCAGCTTGTTGAAAACCACGAGGAGGTCCGGAACCAGAACCCTCAGGTTCAGATGCCCGCTGACCGCAGCTGCCTTGGCAACAACCAAATTGGAGCGATTGCGCAAGAACTGACGGAGTTCGTAGAGCACCGAATCTCCGGCTGGTGCCTGCGGCAACTCCCCCAGGCGATCCATGGCGCGTTCTACCGCGTCGGATTTGCTCATAGTGGACCGCCGTTCTCATGACGGGCGCCAGCCGCGTTCACCAGCATTCCCCCAAGCGTACCGGGTGCTGACCGGGACCGACAGTTCGCAAACGAATGGGCGCGACCGAATAGAAAACCCTCGTCGCCCGCGTCCTGATGCCGGACCCTTGCCCACCTGCTGGCCGAGATAACGAGGGAGCTCTTTTGAGCGGGAGCGAGGGCGCACGGGGTCAACACCGGCACGCACAAGTATAGGAGTGGCAGAGGGCAGCGAGTCATGGGTTCCCCGGTTCGCGATTGTAATCGACCAGGACTACGGCTTGGCGCTCTTGTGAATGTCGACCGTGGACCAGGTTTTGTCGGCAGCGTGGCAGAGGTCTTCAAGAGGACACTCGGCACATTTCGGCTTGCGCGCGATGCAGATGCTGCGGCCATGATGGATGACCTGGTGGGAGAAGTCGATCCACTTGCCGCGTGGGATGACGTGCATGAGGTCCTGCTCGATTTTTCGCGGGTCGGTGTTTTTCGTCAGCTCAAGGCGGCGGGTGATGCGCTGCACGTGAGTGTCAACCACGATGCCGTCGGCCACGCCAAACCATGAGCCCAGCACGACGTTTGCGGTCTTGCGGGCCGCCCCGGGGACGCTAAGAAGCTGGTCCATGGTGCGTGGGACTTCACCGCCGAAATCATTGACGATCTTGCGCGCGGCTCCGACGATGGACTTTGACTTGTTGCGGAAGAAGCCGGTGGAGCGGATATCGGGCTCCAATTCTTCCGGTTGCAAGGCGGCGAAATGCGCCGGCGTGGGATATTTCTTGAACAGGACAGGCGTAACCATGTTGACCCGGGCATCGGTGCACTGGGCGGATAGAATCGTCGCCACCAGCAGTTCCCAAGCAGAGTTGTGATCAAGGGCGCACTTGACGCCGGGGTAGAGTGCGTCGAGACGTTGCAGGATGGCGGCAATACGGCCGGGGGCGAGCGGCTGGTAGGCTTTCGCGGTGGCAGCTGGTTTCCTCGCTCTTCTGGCCGGCGTTGTCTTTGGCGGCTTGGTGGCGATGCGGGTGATCTTCGCTTTGTCGTGACGCCCGGCTTTCGAGGGTTGGCGCGGGATGGTGCCGCGAGGCATATCGAGTCTCCGTTAATGACGAATCAGTTTATAACGGCGGCCTTTTGTGGGCGCTGCACAGTGGCTGCAGCTTCTACTCAGGCTAGGACACTGGTGTCCCTAGCGCTCCTTGGCGGAATCGGGGCCTTCCCCGGAATGCGGGGGCCCCGCCCCGGATGAAAGCGACCGGCCGTCCGCGCAGATTACAATGAAAGCTTGATCATCATCAATTCTGTTTGCGGGGTTCGTGATGGTTGTGAAGGCCGAAGTGCAAGCGATTGCGACGGAACTACCGGCGGTTCCACTGACCCTGGAAGGGTACAGCGTGCTGCATCAGATGTTCCGTTTTCGCTGGGCGGAGTGGCGTAAGCTCGACGATGCGCGACGACGGGAATGCACGCAGGAGGTCGCCGCAGCGTTCCAGGGCGTTGAGCGGGCCGGACAGTTCGCCGCGTATTCCATGCTGGGACACAAGGGCGACCTGATGCTGGTCCACTTCCGCGACTCGTTCGAGGAACTGAACCAGGCCGAATTGCTACTTGACCACATCGCCCTCGAGGAGTTTCTGGAGCCGGTGCATTCGTACCTGTCGGTGATCGAGTTGGGGTTGTATGACTCTAGCGTAAAGTTGTTTCGCCAGTTGACCGATCGCGGGGTGGTTCCGCTCAGTGAGGAGTGGAACCAGCAGGTGCAGGAGACGCTGCAGCGGCAGCGGGCGGCGATGTGGTCGCGGTTGTACCCCAAGATTCCCGGGAGTCGCTACCTGTGCTTTTATCCCATGGACCGGCGCCGGGGCGAGGACAAGAACTGGTACCTGCTGCCGATCGAGGAACGCCGGCGGCAGATGGAAGAACATGGCACGGTGGGAAGGCGGTACGCCGGCAAGGTGCAGCAGATTATCACCGGGTCCATCGGGTTCGACGACTGGGAGTGGGGCGTGGACCTCTTCGCGGCCGATCCGCTGGTGTTCAAGAGGCTGATCTACGAGATGCGCTTTGACCAAGTCAGCGCCGAATATGCCCTGTTCGGAAAGTTTTACCTTGGATTAAGGTGTCCTCTGGAGAAGCTGGGGAAGTGGCTGGCAGGGCAGCTGCCGCTCCAGGAATGATTCCGGTCTCCCCACGAACCGATTTACTGGCCAGGCGGCAGAGCAACCCAGGTGAAACACCTGGGCGGGAGTCCTCTGGAGTTTCGGGTTTCGAGAAGTTCTCATCGACTAACTCATGATCGCTCATCTAATTGAAATTCTGGCAGCATGGATTATCTCGGTGATATCCGCGGGCGGCTACGCCGGAATCATGCTGCTCATGGCCATCGAGTCGGCATGTATCCCCCTGCCATCGGAGATCATCATGCCGTTCTCCGGCTTTCTGGTCTACACCGGCAGGTTTTCGCTTGTGGCGGTGGCGACCTGGGGAGCCATTGGCTGCAATCTGGGCTCGGTGCTGGCGTATGAAGTGGGATATTTCGGTGGGCGTCCCCTGGCCATGCGCTATGGCCGCTACGTATTTGTCACCCAGCACGACCTGAACACCGCAGATCGCTTTTTTGCGCGCTGGGGTCCGCAGGCCGTGCTGATTGCCCGGCTGCTGCCGGTGGTGCGTACGTTTATCGCGTTGCCTGCGGGGATCGCGCGCATGCCGCGTCTGAAGTTCCACGTGTATACGTTCCTGGGGTCGTGGCCGTGGTGCTTCGTGCTGGCTTATATCGGTATGCGGCTGGGCGAACAATGGGACAAGGATCCGCGATTGAAGATGTGGTTCCATCGCATGGATGGAGTGATCCTGGCGGTGCTGGTGGCCGGGGCGGCGTATTTTGTGTGGTCACATCTGCGGAATCGAGTGACGGAAGCGGCGCCGTATGGTGGTTCCCATTGAGTGCGAAACAATGCCATCGCCTTCGCCGTTACCCGGCTGCAGTTCGTGTCCAGGGGTCCGCGCCGGGCTGAGGGTCCTACACGTCGATCTTGACCGCTTTGGCGATTATGCGTTCGTAGCGCTTCCAGGGCAGTAGGCGCTTCAGCCAAACTTGCATTTTGGCGTCGCCGCCAATCATGTAGCGCAGGCGGGGATTGGGATCGTTCGCGATCCGGAGGATGAGATCTGCGACTGCGCGGGCGTCGCCCCGGCGTTTCGCGCCCTGCTTGATGAACTCGACGAAGCGCTGACTCCGTTCCTTGTTGGGTGAATTGGGATCGACTCCGCCCTTTGCGACGGCGACGCTGCGCGTCCAGATGTCGGTATCGAAGGCACCGGGTTCGACCAGCACCACGCGGATGCCAAGGGAATGGGTTTCGATGCGCAGCGATTCGCTGAAGCCTTCAAGCGCGAACTTGGAACTGCAGTAAGCACCAAGCAGCGGCTGCCCGAGATGCCCGCAAACGGAGGCAACCTGGATAATGTGGCCGGATCTCTGGCGCCGCATGACGGGGAGCACCGCTTTGCTCACGGCGACACAGCCGAAGAAGTTGGTCTCGAACTGCTGACGGATTTCATCGATGGACAGGTCCTCGACGAAGCCGGCCATGCTGAATCCAGCATTATTGACCAGTACGTCGATGCGTCCGTGATCGGCTGCGATGCTGTCGATCACACCGGGGATGGAGGTGAAGTCGGTGACTTCGAGGCGCCGGAAGTCAAGTTTTTCGCGCACGCCGGCCTTTTGTGCGGCTTCTTCCAGCCGAGTGCTGCGCTGCATCTCCCGCATGGTGGCGACCACAAGGTAGCCGTTGCCGGCAAATTCGACTGCTGTCTGCAGGCCGATGCCGCTGGAAGTGCCGGTAATTACTGCGACCTTCTGGCTGCGCACGGTTCTCCGCCAAATACCCGAAATCGCCAACGAGCGGCGAATTGATTCCATTCGCGCTCGGTGGTTTGCAGGGCACGCCTTGAATACGAGAAGATAACAGGTTTGACAGACTGCTGCTGGAAGAGACTGTAAGCCAGGTACCCGCAGACACGAGTCCGCGGGGCGCCTGAAGTCCAGGCCTTATCGGCACCCTTCGGCTCCATCCCGGGGCAGGCTTTTGCCCGGGCAGTGACCGCATGCGAATTTTTCCCGCAGCCTCTGAATCCACTTCACGAAATGGACCGATAGGCATGCCCACTAAGAATCCGCAGTCCAAGAACAAAACTGGCCGTACCGGAATCGCTCCCGCACAGGGGAAGCTGGGAATCATGATTCCCGGCATGGGCGCAGTGGCGACCACATTCGTCGCCGGCGTCGAGGCGGTACGCCAAGGCATTTCAAGTCCCATCGGATCGATGACGCAGATGGGCACGATCCGGCTGGGAAAGCGCACGCAGGGGCGTTCCCCCAAGGTAAAGGACTTCGTGCAGCTGGCGGGACTGAATGACCTGGTGTTTACCGGGTGGGACATCTTCGAAGACGACATGTACACCGCCGCGGGCAAAGCCGGCGTGCTCGATCGCTCCTTGTTGCAGCAAGTGAAACCCTTCCTGTCGTCAATCAAGCCGCGCAAGGCGGTGTTCGACAAGAACTACGTGAAGAAGCTGTCTGGCCCCAACGTGAAGAAAGGCAAGAACAAGAAGGAACTGGTCGAGCAGGTGCGCGAAGACATCCGCCAATTCAAACGGTCGAGCGGCGCCGAGCGGCTGGCCGTGATCTGGTGCGGATCGACCGAGACCTTCATCGAGCCCGGGCCGGTGCATCAGACGGTCCAGACCTTCGAGAAAGGCCTGCGGGACAACCACCAGGACATTGCACCTTCCATGATTTATGCCTACGCCGCCCTCGAGGAAGGCGTGCCCTTTGCCAACGGCGCCCCCAATTTGACGGTGGACCTGCCGGTAATGCAGGAGCTGTCACGCAAGAACCAAGCCCCGATTTGCGGCAAGGATTTCAAAACCGGGCAGACGTTGATAAAGACCATTCTTGCTCCCGGCTTCAAGGCGCGCATGCTCGGATTGAGCGGATGGTTTTCCACCAATATCCTTGGCAATCGCGATGGCGAAGTGCTCGACGACCCGGGTTCGTTCAAGACCAAGGAAGAGTCGAAGCTGTCGGTCCTGGAACACATCCTGCAGCCTGAACTTTACCCCGAGCTGTACGGCAACATTTGTCATAAGGTTCGCATTAACTATTATCCGCCACGCGGTGATAACAAAGAGGGTTGGGACAATATCGATATCTTCGGATGGCTCGGCTACCCAATGCAGATCAAGGTCGATTTCCTGTGCCGCGATTCGATATTGGCGGCGCCGATCGTGCTCGACCTGGTGCTCTTCCTTGACTTGGCGAAGCGTTCGAGGGCATTGCGCGCGATCGGTATCCAGGAGTGGCTGAGCTTCTACTTCAAGTCGCCGATGACGGCGCCGGGATTGTACCCGGAGCATGACCTGTTCATTCAGTCGATGAAGCTGAAGAACACTCTCCGCCACCTGATGGGCGAGGAGATGATCACCCACCTCGGGCTGGAGTATTACGACTAGCTACATTCGGGCGCGAAACGCCGTTTTTCAGAGAAAAGCGACGGCAGCCGTGACGGGAGCAAGTGTGTCAGTGGAGCTGGCAGTTTGCTTTGTCCCTGCAAAAGACACCTCGTTGCTGTGGAAAAGTCAATCCCCACTTGGGGAGCGGTTCCTTGCGGTCGCTCCACGAACTGTGCGAATCACTCCCAACCGTTCGTGTTCTCCCCGCCGCTCAACCTCTTTTTTCCAATTAAGGGGAGGCCACGAGCCGCTCTCGTGTCACCGATTGCGTCACAAGGCATTCTGGCGATCCAGCAGGTGTTATTCCGTGCTGGATAAGGTGCTCACGGTAAGCACTCCATGCACCATGCGCTTTATTGAACGATACTGTCACCTCTACTGCGATCTCCTGCCGCCTTTCCTCGCTCAGGTCTGATTGGGCCAACTGAATAGCTGCGCTCATCTGGTTTTCGTGACGGCGCATTGCGTTGGCCACATCGGCCATTCGGTATTGGCAGCCGGGGCATGTACGGATACGCGCTTGTACGTCATTAGTTCTCGGAGAGTCCATATGTAACCCGCCTCCATTACGGGCATAACGCGCGATCGACCCTGATAATCGACGAACCAGCGGGGACAACCCGCACGCTTCGCTTCCAAAGGGAAGGAAGTGCTGGTGAAAGTATCGAGGAACGCTAATGTTATTGTCGGTGTCGGAGATCACAAAAGGCCACATTATGCTTACCGTGCGATTCACCAAGGCGGATTCGGGGGATCAACAAGGCCGCGCGGCCACGCCCTGGCCCAATGCCCCGCCGATCTCTCGCGCCGCCCAAGGTTGTGGCGAGCTGCTGCTCCAGGGAGGAGAAGGCGTGCTGACGAGGAAATAAGACCCACCCTACCAGTGAACAAAGGACGGGGAAGTGGTACCCGCCAACGTGACACACACGTTGAACCAGCTCCCCCGTGTCTTACTGTCGGCGCAGTTTATTTACCCCCGGCAAATTTGTCAGTGATCCGGGTCACACTAGCCTCTCCCGTCAGGAAGGTCAAAGAATCGGTTGGGACAACTGTCTAGGATCCGATTGCCGATGACGGAGACACCGTCGCCATTGACTGCCGCACCCGTACCGCTGCCCTCAGCGTATTGCCGGAATATTGCCGGACGCGTTCCTAAGGCACCCCGGCAGCCAAGAGACCGAACGCGTCGCCCAGCACAGAGTTGCCGCTCACGGTGGTGGCCCTTGCGCCCATTACGATGCCGGCATGCTGGAGCCGTGACAAATCATGAGAATTATGTACGAGATGGTGGACGCAGCCATTCCCCGATTCCCGAGCTCAACGCGGCCATCCCAGGGCTGGCTTTAGCTAGACGGATCAGGCCCGGGCCGGAACCTAGGAACAGGTTCAAGTGCAGCGCCCCGGCAGTTCGATCGGCTGGACGTTCCAGATTTCGCGGGCATACTCGCGTACGGAGCGGTCGGAGGAGAATTTCCCCGTGCGGGCGGTGTTGAGGATTGACATGCGGGTCCAGTTCTCCGCTTCGCGGTATGCCTGGCTCGCCCGTTGCTGGCAATCCACGTAGGCTTGATAGTCGGCCAACAGCATGTAGTCATCCTTGTGCAGTAGGGAATCGACGATGGGCCAGAATAATCCCTGGTCCCCGCCGGAAAATGCGCCGGAGGCGATCTGGTCGATGACTTCCTTCAGGTTCGGATTGTTCTCATAATACGACCGCGGGTTGTGTCCGCTGCCCTTGAGGTGAACCACCTGTTCCGCAGTGAGACCGAAGAGGAAGAAGTTCTCGACGCCGACCTGCTGGCGAATTTCCACGTTGGCGCCATCGAGCGTGCCAATGGTCAACGCGCCGTTCATGGAAAACTTCATGTTACCGGTCCCCGATGCCTCCTTGCCGGCGGTGGAGATTTGCTCCGACAAATCGGCTGCAGGGTAGATGACTTGCCCGCTCTTGACGTTGAAATCGGGGATGAAGACAACCTTGAGGCGATCGCGTACGGCTGCGTCGGAATCGATTGTCGCGGCCACGGAATTGATGAGCTTGATGATCAGCTTTGCCATGAAATAGCCCGGTGCCGCTTTGCCGCCGAAGATCACGGTGCGTGGCGTAATCGTGGCCCCTTTGTCGCGCCGGATTTGGTTGTAGAGCGTGATGACGTGCAGCACGTTCAGCAGTTGGCGCTTGTATTCGTGGATGCGCTTGACCTGTATGTCGAACATGGTTTCCGCGCTGACCACCGCGCCGGTGCGCTCTTTGATCAGCGCCGCCAGCCTTTGTTTGCGCAGCCGCTTGACTCGCCGCCACTGGCTCCGGAACCAGGTGTCCTCGGCAAAAGGCTCCAGCTTGCGCAGGTCACCTTCCCTGCACAACCAGCCTTCGCCGATTTTGCCGGAGATCAAAGCCGACAGCTCGGGGTTGCTGAGCGCGAGCCAGCGCCGCGGTGTCACGCCATTGGTCACGTTGAAGAACTTGCCGGGGGTGAGCTCATAGAAGTCGTGCAGCACGGTCTTCTTCAGCAGTTCGGTGTGCAGGGCGGCAACTCCGTTGACGGCGTGTGAGCCGACAGTGGCGAGATTTGCCATGCGCACGTATTTTTGATCGTGCTCGTCGATGAGAGAGAGGCTCGCCACTCTTTCCTTGTCGCCGGGATACTTGGCCCGCACTTCGTCGAGAAAACGGCGGTTGATCTCGTAGATGATTTCCAGATGACGGGGGAGCAGCTTGCCGAAGAGTGGCAAAGGCCATTTCTCCAGAGCCTCGGGAAGCAGGGTGTGGTTAGTGTAGGCCAGCGATTTCTGGGTGATGTTCCACGCAGCGTCCCAAGCAAGTCCGTGAATGTCCACGAGCAGCCGCATAAGTTCAGCCACCGCGATCGACGGGTGGGTGTCGTTGAGCTGAATGGCGAACGATTCGTGGAAGCTATCGATGGTCTTCCCGCGCAACTTCAGCATGCGGATCATGTCCTGCAGCGAGCAGGAAGTGAAAAAGTATTGCTGCTGCAAGCGCAGAATCTTGCCCCCTTCCGGCTCATCGTTGGGGTACAGGACCTTGCTGATGGTCTCCGAGGCCACCTTTTCACGGACCGCATCGTAATAATCGCCTTTGTTGAAGGCCTGAAAATCGAAGGAGTCCACCGCCCTTGAGGACCACAGGCGCAGGAAGTTGGTCATCTCAGTGCCATAGCCGGCGACCGGAATGTCGTTGGCAGTGCCCACGACCACGTGTTCGGGAATCCAGCGCACGCGCAAGGCGCCCTGCTCATCGCGATATTGCTCAGTGTGCCCCCCCGTGCCGACGTAGTGGCTGATTTCCGGCCGGCATATTTCCCACGGATTTCCCAGGCGGAGCCACTGGTCCGTCACCTCCACCTGCCAGCCGTCGCGGATCTCCTGATCGAAGAGGCCGAACTCGTAGCGTATGCCGTAACCGATCGCGGGAAAGTTGAGCGTGGCTAGCGACTCCATGTAACACGCCGCCAGCCTGCCCAGGCCTCCGTTGCCCAGCCCGGGCTCGGGTTCGTGGTCGAGCAGCTGGTCGAGGCTTAATCCGAGTTCCGCGACCGCAGTTTCCACGGCGTTGCGAACCTGATTCACGTTGAGCAGATTATTGCCTAGCTGCGGGCCGATGAGGAACTCGGCCGAAAGATAGCTGACGACTTTGACCGGTACGCTGCGCGTCCGCGAGACGGCTTCAATCCAGTCATTCATCATGTGGTCGCGGATGGTGAAAGCCAGCGCCATGTACCAGTCGTTGATGGTAGCCAACCGGGGGATACGTCCCTGAATGAAGTAGAGGTTATCGAGGATGGCCTGTTTTAACTCGGCAGGCGTTCTGCCTGTGCGGACTCGGTCTTGCGCAACCTGCATGGTGACACCTCGATGAGCGCGGTTGGTGGCGATGAATGAGATCTCGGCAACCTTGTTCTTATCACAGTGAAGGGGAAAAAGGGCGATGTTTACATGGTGTTACCGCTGGGCCTACGACCGACTACGCGCCAACCACGTTGCCGAGGCCGGCCCCCCGGCCGTAATGCCTTCCCGCAGGCGCCAACAAGGCACCCACCAGGGAATCGGCCAGCCAAGCCTCGTATTTCTGAGGCGACCATCCACGCTCACGCACCAGCATGCGATAAACGTCCCGCCCCGTGAACATCCAAAAAACGTCTCGTGCGCTGCCGAAATCAAGCCGAAGGCTTCCCGAATCGCGTAGCAACCGGATCATCACCTCCTCTCTCTCATAGCGCAGGTGTTCCCGCTGTAGTTCCAACTTCGCCAGCTCCGGTGCAACCACACCCATGCCCCGCAACAGATCGAAAGTTGCACTCTGAGCATCGTGGATCTGCCTTGCGATGCGGGCTGCGAGGCGCAAACGGGTCTCGGGGTCACCCGCGTTCAGCGCCTTTTGCACCGCATCCTCATAGTCCGCCGTGAACGTTGACCGGTCGAGAATTTCCGCGAGAATCCCGGTCTTCGACTTGAAGATGGCGTACACGCTTTGGGCGGATACCTCCGCTCGCAAGGCAATCGCCTCGATGGTCATCCCGGCATAACCTTCGCCCGCCAACAGATCGAGGGCGGCTTCCACAATGCGGCGGCGGGTGTCGCCCGCCTGGCGCTCGCGGACCAGGGAGCGGTAGGGGCGCTTCTTGGTTTTGGCTCGGCTCACGGCGATACAGTTTAGCATCGTATATTGAGTAAAGTCATCTATATCTAATGTCGGAACCAAGGGGAGGCCACCATGAAGCTTGTTGTACTCGGTGCAACCGGGGGAACGGGTGTGGAGATCGTACGCCAGGCGGTCGAGCAGGGCCATTCGGTTACGGCATTCGTGCGTGCTCCACGGCGCCTCGAGCAGTTCAACGGCCGGATTGCTGTCGTCGAGGGAGATCTGTTGAACAGTGTCGAGCTCGAGCGGGTCGTTCGCGCCCAGGACGCCGTCCTGTCAGGGTTCGGACCTCGCATGCCCGCCTCCAGGGCCGACGCCCACCTGCTACGGCGATTTGCGGCCGCGCTGACCAGCGCAATGCTCGCGGCCCATGTCCGGCGGGTGGTAGTCGTATCGGTCGCCTTCCTCTTCAAGGACTCCATCATCCCCCCCGCCTACCTTCTTGGCCGCTTGCTGTTTCCGGGCATCGTTGCCGATGCCGCCGCCATGGAAGAGGTCTTCGAAACCAGCGGGCTCGACTGGACGATCGTGAGGCCGCCGGGCCTGACGGACAGGCTCGCAACGGGAAAATATCGCGTGCGACCGGGACACCTGCCCCGCTTCGGTCTTTCCATTTCACGGGCAGACGTGGCCGATTACATGCTCAAAGCTATCCCGGACCAGGCCACGATCGGAAAAATCATCGGAGTGTGCAATTGAGGGTTGGTTGGCGCCAGCAACATCAGGCGAAGGATGACGTGGTATTCATTGCTTCTATTTGTGCATATCGTCGCGGTACTGGCAATCTCCGCCGCCGCCCTGAGCCTTGAATGGCTTGGCCTGGGTAAGCTGCGAAAGTCGCGGGACCAGGCCCGGTCTGGGATTGACCTCGGTCCCGCATTGTCCGTGATCGTTCTGGCTTCGCTGCTGGTCTGGCTGTTCTCGGGCGTCTGCCTAACCGTCCAGCTTTCGGGATGGAATTTTACATGGATAAAGGTTGCCGTCGTCGCCACGGCTCTTGTGGCTCCCCTGGGCGCCATTACGGGTAGGCGCACGCGTGCCATCGGCGTATCTGCCTCGGCGACAAAACCAGCGAGGCCGAACTGCTCGCACGACTGCAGGATCCTTTCCTGAAGATCTCGGTGAGCAACCAGATGGCCGTTGTTCTCGGGGTCGTCTTCCTCATAGTGGCAAGACCCGGACTGGCGGCCCGCTGGGAATGGTAGGGACCTTCATAGCTCTTGGACTGGCATGCGGCCTTCTCATGTCCCGCCGAGCCACGCCGCGGCCGGCTCTGTCAGCGAGGGACCAGCACTAGGCAACAGACGTCCTTACCCAGCTGTGCAACCATAGGGAAGGATCGCATTTTGGGGCTGCACGGACTGCCGCTTGTCTCCTCATGTTCGCCGCCTGTGCTCTTGCGCTGGCATTTCGCAGCTTGGGAGGCAGCATCTTGTCTCGAAGCCAGCCTGGTGTGCATTGACGACGGCGGAAATCGCATCCTAGCATGGGGCGGGACAGGAGGATTGCTTGATCGGTCAGGTGCTGGGTCATTACCGTGTCGTGGCAAAAATTGGGGAAGGAGGAATGGGGGTTGTCTATCGCGCCTATGACGAGGTGTTGCACCGTGATGTCGCCTTGAAGGTGGTGAAGAAGGGGGTTGCACTCGGTTCATCAGGAGGCCAGAACCTGCTGCGCGAGGCCCGTGCTTCTTCCGCCCTGTCTCACCCCAACATTTGTACGATCTATGAAGTCGGCGAGACCGATGGCGAACTCTACATCGTGATGGAGCTCGTCGAGGGCAAGACCCTGCAAAGCATGAGTGCGGAAACCGGGCTGTCTCCGGACGCGGTGCTTCGCTACGGCGTGCAGATCGCTAGCGCGCTGGGTCGCGCCCACGACCGGGGCATTGCGCATCGCGACTTGAAGAGCGCAAACATCGTGGTTACCCCGGAGGGCCTGGTCAAGGTACTCGATTTCGGCTTGGCCAAGCGCTCCGGGGCCGAGGCCTTCCAAGGTTCCAGTCAATCGCTGGCAACACTGGAAGAAGTATCCAGCGTCAGCGGCACCTTGGCTTACATGGCGCCGGAAATTTTTCGCGGCGAAGCGGCCGACTATCGCAGCGATCTGTGGGCGCTGGGCGTGGTGTTATACGAGACCGCTTCCGGTGCACCCCCGTTTGAAGGTCGAACCGGTTTTGAACTCAGCTCTGCCATCCTGCGTGAGCAGCCTAAGCCACTCGGCCCTCCCGCGCCGCCGGGGCTGTGGTCGGTGATCCAGCGCTGCCTGGCCAAGGAGCCGGCACAACGATATCAACACGCAGGCGAAGTGCAGGCTGCCCTGGAGGCTGTTCAGTCGGGTGCGATGACCGGAACGGGTTCGAATGCGGACCGGGTCGCCCGTCCCACGACCACGATTCTCCATAATGTGCGGCATGTCCGGGTGAGAAAGGGTGACTTTCTTCTGCTGGTGGGGACCAGCAAAGGGGCGTTCATTTTAAAGTCGAACATCCAGCGCAGACGCTGGGAGGTTGGCGGTCCTTATTTCCACGGCTACGCCATTTATGCCGCGGCTTATGACGATCGCGCCGGCCGCCACCGAATATGGGCGTCGACGCAGAATTATTGGGGAACACTGCTTCGTTCCAGCGACGATTTTGGCAAGAGCTGGACAACTCCCCAGGAGGCCACGATTCGATTTCCCGCCGATACCGGCCTTTCGCTGAAGAACATATGGCAGATAGCGCTCGGTCGTCCGGATGAGCCCGACTCGATCTTCTGCGGCGTCGAGCCGGCTGCCCTGTTCGAAACCAGCGACGATGGCGAAACCTGGTCATTCGTACGCGGCCTGTTTGATCATCCCCACCGTCCACGGTGGATGCCGGGCAACGGGGGACTGGCCCTGCACACGATTGTGCTCGACCCGCAGGACCGGCAGCGCATGTATGTGGCCATCTCCGCGGGAGGCGTTTATCGTACGGAAGATGGCGGAAACACGTGGACGGCACAAAACCGGGGTATCCGTGCAGTCCATATGCCCAATAAGTACCCCGAATTCGGACAGTGCATACACAAGGTTGTGATGCACCCCGCCCGGCCCGAGCGGCTCTTCCTGCAAAGTCACTGGGGGTTGTACCGTTCTGACGATCACGCGGAAAACTGGAAGGATATTGCCAACGGGGTGCCGTCGGA
>Ga0306921_10001913_pt1 | contig 20566 bp, 28 predicted proteins | sample sta12Cox44000080_FD_203760 | JGI IMG/M metagenome (GOLD analysis project Ga0306921, IMG submission 203760) | Lab enrichment of tropical soil microbial communities from Luquillo Experimental Forest, Puerto Rico - statoxic.12C.oxic.44.000.080 (v2)... | ecosystem: Environmental > Terrestrial >... | reverse complement strand
TTATAATCATAGTAGTTATCCTAACCTCTAGCCCATTCTACTACGTAGGACTAATACTTCCGCGCTACCCACGTTATTCAGAGCAGAACAGGCTAGAGGGTAGGATTCCCTACCCTCCATAGCTATCCTATCTACCTACTATATAAATAACCTTCCTCCCTTCCTTCTCCCTGGCGAAGGCATCCACAGAGTACTTCTTCTCAGCTATCAGCTTATTCAGCTTATTCAATAACTGAGAATAGGAATACTTCCCCGTTCCTGGGGGAACTACTTCCAGAGCCTCTTGAGGGCCTATTCCAGCAAGGATATTCTGCTCAATCCCCGCTAGAATAGAGACAAACGCATTCCTTCCCCCTCTTGTCTTGCCAATGGGAATATCCACTACTCGAATCCTAGTTACTCCATTTGAACCGTATGCTGCCATATTCTAATCCTCCTTAGGGATTAATAGAGAGGGGGATAGATCATATCCCCCCCCCCTCTACCTTTAACTACTAGATACCAAACATCTCTCCCACTGCCTGCATAGCAAGCATCCTTCTGTTCAGGAACATGTCCTGGGCTATCTCAGTGATACAGTTATGAAGGGCATAGGCCGTATCTCTCCCATACTCTTCCTTATGTTCCCCAAAGTACAGATCACCCACCTGTCTAAAGTACTTAATAGGCATAATCTGTGCATGGAACACGTTGTAGATCATTGACTTAGCTTCATACTCAGTCAACGCTAGGGTCCTGAGTTCGCTCATATTCTTCCTAAATACCTCATACCCTATCTCAAATCTCTTCACTGCCCCCATGAGTTCAGGCAGCAAATCGAGTTTAGCTGTATGCTTCCGGTTGAGGATAATCGACCCGCCAGAGAAGGCCATGTTATCGCAGACAAATACTCTAGCCCCGAATATCATCTGCAATTTCATAGTCCGATCATTCCCTGACCTTAGTCCCATAGCCCCGCACGTTCCCTCAATCCCCTCAAGGGACAGGTCAAACGTCCCAAACAGGCGATTGCAGTCACTTCTAACCGCGAAGTCCTCTCTCTGTATGCTGATTCCCCGGCTGTGCAGGACCGCGTCGATCCCTTCCACTAACTCAATGAAAGGAACAGGCTTAAACGTATCCGTTCCAACCGGGGTAGGGATTAGGGCTAGCTGCTCCCTAGTCACCTTGTTGCAGTCCACGTGTGCTACTAGCTCAGATGGCATAGAAAACTACCTCCATAGGGTTTATACTACTAATAGGCTTAACTTGTCAAGTACCAAACTAAGCCTAAACTCTGTTCCTAAGCGGGATATACACCCTCAATGGCTCAGGGTCAATCGCTAGTTGATTAGCTACTCCCCATTTAGTTTGCTGGACATCAACTAGCGTTGCAATAACAGTTCCGTCCTTCTCTACTCTATCTATGGTAGCGGGAGATAGCATACCATACCCACCCACGATATAAATCGTGTCTCCAGCCCTCAGTCTGCCTTCCATATCCCACCTCCTTAGGGTTAGGGATAGACTAGCCTACCTATCTACCTATCGATTACAGTTAATCCCAGTACATCCAGGCACATGGGGTTGCGGTCTGTACTTAGTCTCGCACCCTCCCAGGACTACAGTCAGGGCGATAGCAATTATCAACAGGACTACCTCCAGGACAAATAGCGTTACAAGTCTCATACCTACTCTCCATTCTTCCAGTCAAGTAGATCAGCCATTAGCACAACCCACACTCCAATGGCAAGTGTAGCGATCACAGCTACAAATAAAGCGTCCACAATTCCCCCTTTCATCAGTCAGGATAGAGAATAACCTCAGGTTAGATAGGCTAGAGTTAGTACCCCCCTCTAGCCTACCCTGAGCCTATTCCCTGTTCTTTCTGGTAGCTTTGGGAGACTTGCAGGCCTGGAGAATCGCCGCCACAGGGGATTCCGGGGTAGGATTGCACCCGTCCAGCAGCCGTTCCCACTGCTCAGCGTACAGCGTGACCGGATTGCGCTGCAGCCCAAACACTGCAACTCCGCCCTTGCCTGCAGTGCCATCGCTCAGCACGTCCATCACCTTGACGTAGAGCTTCTGGAGTAGCTTGGGAGCATTGACCTTGGCCTCAAGCTCCGCAATCCGCGCCAGCAACTCTTCCCGGCTCGGGCCATTGGACTTCACTTGCCCGTTGGCCTGCCCGTTAACCCGCTTGTTTTCAATCACATTCGCAATCGTTGCCATACTGATACCCTCCATTGGAGTAGAATTAATCGCTAGTCTAGCTAGCCATCTATGCCTTTCACTCACGTATCCAGTGGTCAGACCTACGCTGGATAGCCTAGTGGTCATACCTACGCTAGTCGAATGAAAGGGAAGATAGTTAGTAGATGAACCGCTTTAACCTCAGCTTAGTCCACGGAGTGGGTTGCTGTCGGGTATCTCACTGCCTACAAGTAGGCTACAAGTAGGCTACAGAGGCAGAGCTTGCCTCTAATAGTGGGATTCGCGTCGGTGGCTTGGCCTGTAATTCGCCTGCAGCAATAGAAGCCAGACGGTGTAATCCAGGGATTATGTCCCGCGATATACACCTTAACCTCTGGGATTATCAAGATAATCCCCGTACCAGCTCCCTGCAACCTGCCGACTGCTGCAATGCCTTAGTGCAAGCGCAGCGCCAATCGCTAAGTCCTTTGTTTTCAATAGTACTAGTAGTCCTGTATGCCACTTTTGGGTGCCGCTTTGTGTCACTGTGACGTTTTTTGGCTCGCTGCTAGTAGGGCATAGCCTATGGAGTATCGTTACCGCTACAGTATAGACTCCCTACTGCTAGGGATTCTCCCTCCCAGTTCCGCACCCCCTCCCAGGAGGACCCTAACGTTATAGTCGAGCCCCCCCCTACAAGGAGGCCCCACGGGTCCTGCGAATGGGACCCGCGCTAATCTATATCTCTATGCCACTAATTTTAACACTAAGCAGAATCTTTATAAGGCTTATATATAGGGTTATATACTTATATATAGGGTTATATATAGGGTTATAAGGAGTATTATAGGAGTATTATAAGAAGTATTATAGGAGTATTATAGGAGTCTTACAAGTAGTCTTACAATGAACTAATCCCTCTTATACAGCTGGTCAATTCCCAGGTCATAGTGTTCCATTGCTCTCCAGGAGGTGACAATCCCATCGGCTATTATAATCTTCCCCCCGCGTCTCATCTGTTCTACCTTCTGTCCACCTACCCAGTAGAATATCCCAGTACCTGGCTTCTTCAACTGCTCCATCTTTTCCAGGTTATGCCTGACGGCCGCCTCAGTAAGCTCAGTCCTCCAACACTGCCCGCACTTGAGGATAGCTAGTTCCTTGGGGTCCCTCCCACTACTAACCCGTTCAAGAATCTCCGCGTGTAGCTTGGACCTGCCCCAACCCCTAGCCTCCTTGGGAATAGCTGTTATTCTCAACCTCTCCTGGTCGGTCTCCCCACACCCCATGCAGCTACCTCCCAGGGCCAAAACAGCCTTCTCCCGCCTCTTCCTAGTATTGTCCACCCATCTGTCCAAACGAGCTTGCCTTCTTGCCGCTTTTTCCCACCCGTCGTTGCTGAAGTATCTGCTCATATAATAAATGACCCTCTCTCGACTCGGAAAATACATCTAGCGAGAGAGGATGTCAAGCGAAATTTTAATATCAGTCACTTAGCTCACTAAGCCGGTAACGGGTTCTATTTCCTCAGTTACCCCTTCGGGGTACTCTCTCACACTGGCCCTATCTACACTTATTAGTTATAGTACTATATACAGCCTTTATTCGCTCCTGTATCCTATTAATAGTATTGTAGTTAAAAATTTCACTTGACATTCGAATATTGACTATGCTATTCTTGAACCAGCAAGGGTGTAGTTAGTAGAGAGTGTAGATATACTCTCTCTACCCTCCCTTATAGGTGTCTATTGTGAAAGGCTCGGGCCTCGACCCTCTCTCACCCCTATTTAACATTTCCCTTGACAAAATTCTCTGCTTCCTGTTAAGAGTGCTTCAAGAGGATTCAGGATAATATGATGTCGGACGACTGGCGAGGGACCGAAAGGTGTGCTAAATGGGCTCTATTACGCCCCAAATCGCTTCAAGTGCCCCCGAAAACATCTTCTGCCCCAAATGTGGCAGGAAGATGCAGCTGCTCACTGTCAGGCCCTCTATCTACTCCTATGTCTGCTATGCCCACTCGCTCCAGAACTCGGACAGCAGTGAGCCCTACTACCTCAATATCCCATTCAAGTCTGTCAGTTCGGATGGAAAGGTAAAGGAAAAGGATAGCGATGGACCCATCAGACCTCAGCCCCTACCTAAAGGATAAGCTCACCAGCCATCAAAAGGCTGCTGGTAAGGTAGGAGGCCTGTCAAGAAGTGAGAAGAAGCGACTAGCCTGTAAACGTAACCTGGAGAAGGCCAGGATGAAGAGATGGCCCTCCAAGGAGATAGCCGCCACTTATAGGAATGAGGCCCTGGACCTTCTAGCAGCCAAGAATGCCAATAATGAACAGACAGCTGCCGTCGAAAGTGGTACAGCTAACATTAATAATATGTTAGGGTTAATGGGAGTACTAAGACACTCTTCCGACCCTGAACATATAAAGGCAGCTAAGGAACGAATAGACAAGGAGCGAACAGGCGATGCCAAAGGGTGACAATCTAACTGACCCAGCTGTCCTTATGGAGATGGTACTGAAGAAGCCCTCTAGGTCTATTCGTAAATCAGCTAAAACGTACAAGAATAAGACCTTATTCTCTCACCTACCCCCTGGAGTAGCCGCCAGGGCCTGGGAGCACTTATCTACCCTGATCGCCAAAAAGGGCGACCAATACGTCCCCAGCAAGATGAAGGGTATCCTAGTAGCCACTGCTATCCGCATGGCAAAGCAGGACTTCGGGTTGATTCGCACTCAAAGGGAATTAGGCCGTAGAAGCGTAATGAAGAGGCGATTCAGGAATGGAAGCCTGGTCAAACTAGGCCTCAGGGAGAAGAGGAAGGTCCTCCCAAGGAATGAGTACCTAGCTCTATCCCCTGAGGAGAGAAGGGAGTTCGTCCGTGCCGCAGCCCTGTCCCCCCTGCAAAAATAACACCTGCCCTCTCTTCCAATCCAATGAAGAGGTTATTGTCCTCCAGGAACGTCCCACTGATGTCACTTTCGGCTGCAAGGCCTGTGGAGGAGTACAAGTACGAACTCTAGACCCTCGCAGGGGTAACCAGGAACTACAGTATCAAAGGTATGGGAGGCCTGAACACGCTCGTACCAAGGCCTTCTTCTTTCAAGGTAGAAATAGAATCTCTAGGAGTTATTGATGCCCCCAATGAACAATATTAAGGTCGTAGGCAGGCAGTCTGTTCCAACGGTGATGGTTCAACCCGCTCCTGACGAACCAGAGCCCCCTCTTCCCATCCCTCCAGCCAAGACGCAGGAAGAACTGGCCAAGATGGGGATGGACAGCCAGGTGGTGATGACCAAGGGAGCTATGACCCCTTCTTCTACCCCACCTGAGCCCCTTCCCCCTTCTTACCAATTCACTGATGAAGATAGAGCTAAAGCCCTCCGCATGAGGGAGAAGTATGACTGGGAGAACTCCCCCTTGAATGAAGCTTTGGAACACTTAGCTGCCATTCGCTTGGAGACCGAAAGAGGAGGTATGCTGCTCCAGAAGAGGATTAGTGAGAACAGAGTAGAGAGAGTAAAGTGCTTCGCTTGTGAGAATATCATTGAGGTGACCGCTGGTAGATTCGTAACCTACAGGGTGAGGAACAACTTCGAGACTGGCCTGCCTGAAGCCGCCTATGCCTGCTCCCAGGCTTGTGCTCTAATCCTCAACAGAGACTTCCCCCACCCTACCAGGGTCCCGATGCCAAGGGAAACTAGATAAGAATGCTGGACCTAGATAGAGCTACGCTCCTCCTCAGCCGCCTACCCATCATAGATAGGGAGACAGGGCAGTTATTCGACTTTGAGTTCCGCTATAACCAATGGCTCCTGAAAGAGAAGCTCAAGCAGCACCAAGCCCGAATAGGTGGTAAGGTTAGAGGGGTAAGTGTCAAGGCTAGAAGAGTCGGCGTCAGTAGTGCTGTAGACGGCTTTGCCACCTGCCACATAGCCCAAGTACCCAATGCCAGGGCCAAGATTGTAGCTTGTCTAGCCGATACCAGTAAGGAGCTATTCGATGTCCCAACCAACCTCCTCAAAGCATGGCCCTTCCCCGTCCCAGAGCCCCTCGCAACCAAGCTCACTTACCCTCATGCGGAAGGCGATTCTACTCTTACGCTCCTCACAGCTCAAACTGCCATTGCTGGTAGAGGAGGTCGCACGACTTTTCTCCACCTTAGCGAAGCAGCCTTCTTCCCAGCGGGAGGCGCAAGTTTTACTTCTCTATTCAACAGTGTCCCAGATGACCCAGACACTGGAATCTTTGTCGAGTCAACTGCGTTCGGTAAGGTCGGGATTGGGGAAACCTTCTACGACTTCTGGCAAGCAGCCGTAAGGGGAGATACAGAGTTCATAGCTATCTTTCTAACATGGTTGGATGACATCCACTGCAGACGCGAACCACTAGACCTAACCATATCCAGTATAGAGAATGAGGATGAGAAGGACATCCTCTCCATGGCCTGCTGCAAGGCTAAGTGCGGAAGGTGCCGCAAGTGTCATAAAGCCCTATCCTGCATAGCCTGGAGGAAGTGGGCTATCCCCAACCTCTGCAAGGGGAAAGTGGACATCTTCCGCCAGGAATACCCCGTAACTGCCGATGAAGCCTTCTATGCCTCAGTATCTCAAGCTTTTGAACGTCCAGAACTTAGATATGTAAGGGAGTGTATAGATGCTGCCCCAAAGTCAGACATTGGCCGACTTACCCAGGAACTCGACGGATATGGCAACCCTGTCAAAAATAAAGCGACATTTGTTGCCGATCCGCGATCTCCTCTTACGATCTGGGCTCACCCTAGGCCAAAGTACCACTATTTCCTTGGTGCTGACTGCGCCAGGGGAATTATCAATACAGATGACGCTCGCATCAGAGAGGGGAAAGACTACGCTGCAATATCAGTCTACTGCGGGGAGACAGGGGAACAATGTCTCCGATATACAGCTAAGATAGGCCCTGAGCCCCTAGCCGCCCTCATCTTCGTAATCGGGACCTATTATAATAACGCTGTAGTCTTGATCGAATTAACAGGTAACCTAGGCTTATGGGCTCAAAAGGTACTAAGGGACAGGTATAACTATCAGAACTTCTACCGCTGGAAGGGCAGAGACGATAGGGCTCCAGGCGGCTACATCATCAGTAAGAGTATAGGCTTTGAAATGAACACCCGAACTAGACCCCTAATCCTTGAAGCTTATAGAGGAGCGGTTCAAGCCACTAGAGTCGTTCCCCGTGACCCCATCCTCCTCCAACAGATGGAAGCCTGTGAGATGCTAGCTGGCCGCTGGGAAGTCCCTGAGAGAATCCACGATGACGTTCTAGTCTCTAACTTAGAAGCCTGGATATGCCTGGAACAGTGGTATCGCCCCGGCTCTATTCGCTCACCTAAGCACCTATTAGGGGAAGAAACTAAGCTTGAATCGGATGAAGTAGAGGACATTCAGAAGGCAGTCAGGGAAGCAAAGGGTGATGTTCAAGCTGCCGTAGCCTCCCACTGGCGCAAAATGATGCGACTCATTCAAAGTGCCCCTAAGGTAAGTGAAATCAACGAGTCCAACCGCCCCAACATGGCAGGTGGAATCGACAGACTGGCAGGGATATAATGACTGATAATAAGACTAGCTACTTAACCAAACTCCTAACTCTACTAATAAAAAGAAATGGTGGTAGGATAGCTGTCCCTGTCACCGACTTGATTGCTGAGGATGAGGGTGAAGGGATGGCTGTCCACTTCGACAGTGAGAAGAAGGAACTCATCCTCTCTTACGTCCCCAAGGGAAGCACAATCTATAGAATTGAAGGTAACCAGACATGGCTGAATCCCCTTATAACGGTCCCGTCCTCATCCCCGATCCCAATCCAGAAGCCGGTGACCAGGGACGATCTGATCGCCAAGGCCTGGACAGAGCCATCCTCTCCAACCAATCAGCCAGCCAGCCAGGGGACCAAGGCCAGGGTGACAAGGATAACGGACGAATCTCTAGCAGAGGAGGAGACCCGCCGCCGTCAAGCGGAGGTAATGAAGGAGCTAGAGGGCTACCAGCCTCAAGTGGAGAAGCTCAACCAGACAACCCCTTCCACAACGCGAAGAATGGAAACATTCTACAAGTCCTAGCTGATAGGTTCAACATAGCCAGGGCAGTAGGTAAGCTGGGTGCTTGGAGACAATTGCAAACTGACCTTATGAACGCCATGCCCTACCTGGTCCCTGTCATCATCCCTCTAAAGGACCTCCTCAATCTAGTAGCCGACATAGAGAAGGAAATTAAAGGTTCCACCGTCCAAGCTGGAAAAAGTAACGAGGAACTCCTTCGGGAGTACCTTAGTGGTAGCCAGGAACTGCTTACTGATCAAACTGTACAGGATAGTATTGACACGCATGATACAATGCAGGTAGAGGAGACTGCCCATGCCACTAGTGATACGGACGGAACGCAAGGCGTCTCCTAATTACAATCTTGACCCTAGAGCTAGATGCATCGATGAACTCCAGAGACTCAGTAGAGATAGCCGTGATGACTTCTACGGGGAAGATTGGGCTGAGAATGCCAGGAAGTTCTACTCATGTGAAGGGGTAGTAGGGAAGGTCCCTTCATTCCGCCCACAGGTTAAAGTCCCCCAACTCCAGGTACTAAGTATAGAAGAAGCCACCGAACTAACCGACATCTCCCCTAAAGTCTACATCTATAACAAATCTGACGGTTCTGTAGACACTGATAGAAGTAGGGCCTTCCAAGAAGAGTGGCGCAATTTATGGGTAAACCACCATACAATGTTTGGTTCATTATGGGGTCAATTAGCGGGATTAGGCTTCCTGCAGGTTGGCTACGATCCCTTTATGGACCTTGGCTTTGGAAGCCTATGGTGCCGCCATGTTGCTCCAGACCAGCTGGACATAGACCCAGGTGCTACTTGCCGACACGACGCTACCTACATGATTCACGAAAATAGGCTCTACCCTGACCAAGTAGAATACTACTACCCTGAAACAGGGAGAGGAATCCCAGTTGAGGCCATGAACCCTGGTATAGGTGCTAGACAGTCCCCCGCATCAGTAGGTACTCTCCCCCCTAAGATTCGCTTCCCTGAAGGTCCAATGCGCCAGTTCGACGGCCCAGTGGAAAGCGAGGGGGTAGAGTCAGACGGTAAACTCCGTATGCGCTACCTCTACATAGAAGATAGGACTGTAGAGTTAGTAGAGGAACTAGCTGGTTCAAACGTTAGAAATATAGTAGACAAGGCTCAAAGGACTGATAACACTGGACAACTCACCCGCAGACTTAAATACCCTAATAAGAGGTTGATAGTCTGTGCCTCTGGCAGGACAGTCAGAGTAGTCGCAGACGGTGCCAACCCCACTCCTGGTAATCAATATCCCTTCATAGTCATCTATGGCCTCCCTCCCATTAAAGGCTTCTACCCCCCTCCTCCCACCCGCTTCTCAAAGGACCTCCAGGCCCTAGCTGAAAGAACCCTAACCCAAATATTTGAGAACATAGTCCGCCTAAACAATGGTATATGGTTCATAGATTCAAACAGCGGCATCGACACTAACGCCTTCCTTGGTCTACCTGCTGAAGTAGTGGAATATAACGCTCAACAGGGGAAACTCCCCGAGTTTGTCACTCCCAACGCTATTCAAGAGTCAGTTATGAAACTCATCCAGTGGATGCTCTCTACTCAGAAGGAACTCCAGGGATTCAACCCTAGTAGAGAAGGTCAACCTGGAGCAGGTAACCTATCCGCTGAACTCTACGAAGCCTCCATCTTCCAGTCCAAGGCCCTAACCCGCTGCAGGGCTAGACTCCTAGCCCATTCCCTAACCGAACTAGCCAACCTTATCTATAATATGATGGCTACCCACTATCAAAAGGAACGAGCCTATGCCACTCTAGAAGGTGGCTTCTCCACCGTAACCTGGAAACCCTATTACGGTGGGGCCAATATGAATGTCAAACTTCACATTGATCCAATCTCCCTTCTCCCAATCAGCCAAGCGGCCATGCGCCAGATGGCCCCCATGCTAAAGGAAACAGGAAGTATAGATACTCAAACCCTCCTTGAAGCCCTTGGCGTACCCGACGCTAAGAACATAGCCGAACGTACCTCCAGAGAGATGGCACTAGCCGCCCTTAACAAGGCTAAGAGGAGATAGCTTGTCTCCTATCCCAGTATCGTTCGCTAAAAAAGACTGGTATAGCACTCCCTTCATCGCCTACCGCCTGAAACGGCCTCTCCGCACTATTCAATACTGGTGCAAGAGCGGCTTTCTAGAGAAGAGAGGCTGTCAAGTCATCCAAATCAACTATAAAGGGTGGTATAGAGGCTACTGGGTCCACATTCCCAGGGAGGATATGAGTCACGACGCAATCCTCAATAAGGTTCCTCTTGACATACCCCCCTCTATTCCCCCACGATTCATCCTGTGAGGGTATGAAGGGTCTCTCTCCATCTGCTGAACTCCTCCGCTTCTATAAGAGAGGGGAGTGGTATGAAGTAGAAATGGCCCTGGACGGAGTAAAGGCTGATTTTGAGGTCCCAGTCCCCTACATCTGGGATATGTTCGATACTCCAGATGGGGAAAGGAAAGTAGCTGAGTACCTGGAACGCCAAGCCCAAACCATGATCGAACGCTATGGCGATTCCAGGAACCCCAGGCCTGACCCAGAGTTAGTCGGTAAGTCGGAGCAATGGCATGGCTAGGGCATTCGAAGGCAAGGAGACTCCCGCCGAAGAGAGACTGGAGGATAAGGCGATGGCTAAGCATCACAAAGAAGAGGGTGTGAGGGAGGCCAAGGAAGCTGGCAAGCATGGTATGCCCCTCGCTAAACATGGTGGCAAGCATGGGGGCCGTCATCACGGCGGCAGGCATCATTCACGGGGCGGTAAGAAGTAACAGTAAGGAGTAAGTCTCCTATCTCTAACCCTGAACTAGGGATAGGTGGCGAGAGTAGCAGCAAAGGAGAATGAAATGGGAAAGCCGACAGCTGAATCAAAGGTCAGTAAGGACACCGCAGAGAAGGGCTTTGACGTAGGGGATAAGCTCCTTGAAGTGCTGAGCCCCCTTACCTACCAGGGCCGGGGTGGTGGTAACCCTGACGCCCCTGAGAACGTTGGCCTGCTTGGAGCGGACGGGGACCGTGAGTATTTTGACCCACCCGATCCACTTGGCCTTCTCCCCGAGGACTCCAAGGGTAGAGGGAAGCGTGGGGGAGCGTACTAGAGACTAAAATGGCCGCTGGAGCCAATCCGTTAATGTCTGCGATAGCCCCCATGCTATTGCAACGTCTTGCTGCTGCCTCAGGTGGAGGGGGTGCAGGCCCTGCTCCTGGTGGACCTCCTATGGGCGGACCTCCCATGATGGGTGGCGGACCCCCAGGTGGACCAGGGACAGGACCAGCCTCCACCCCCTCTGATATGATGCAGTCAGCTGCCTTCGGAAGGGAACTATCTTCCCAACGTCAGGCAGACCCAGCCGCTCTAGCTAGGAACATCCATAATGTTAAGATGATGGTCTCCGAGATTATGAGTGCCACAATGGCCTCTAACCCCGGTGTTGCCGCTCATCTAGCCAAGATTATAGGTAGTCTAAATGCTGCTATTAAAGAGGCCAGCCAATCTGCCAGTACCCTGCAGGTAGCCTCACCTCCTATCAATAGCAGCGCAGCTATGGGTGCCCCAGGCGCAGGAGGCCCTAACCCGGCCCCAACTGGTGTTCCCGGTGTAGGTCAATTCTAAGGAGAAGCTATGCCCGGTTTGAAAGAAGTATTAGCTGATAAGACCCAGTATCCAGACAATTTAGTCTGGAATATGGGCAATGGAGCTACCGTAACATTAGGCCAGCTAAGAAGTGTCGATTCTGACCGTCAGAATGAGATCATCAAAGCTGACACTAAGCTAAAGTCTGATCAAGCTGCTTTCGAGTCCAAGGTATCTGAGTTCCGTAACCAGCAAACGAACCTAGCTGATCTCTATACCAAGATGCAATCTGCTGTGGAAGCCCTTAGAGCCGGTAGGGTCAATGACCCTGCAGTAAACGCCTTCTTCGGTCAGGCTGGTATCCCCGCTGCTGGGAATGACCCCTTCGCTGCCCTCAGCCGCCTGGAGCAGGATAACCTCCTCGGTCCCATTGTCCAGGTGATGAAGGCTGTCAATAAGCAGGCTGAGAAGGCCATAGCCGATACCGCTGCCCTTCAGGAAGTCAATAAGCGGATGGCGACCAACTACCTTAACGGTGTCCTGGAAGATAGATATGACCGTCTAGTCCCGCTAGAGAAGCAGGAGAAGTATCCTCTCGCCTCCCTTATCCAGGAAGCTGTTCGTTCCAACCTGATGGCCTCTGATTCTACCCCCAATATCAAGGAAGCGTTCAAACGGTTGAGTGCTGGGGAGACTGAAGCCGCCAAGCTAGCCGATGCAGTCAAGGCAGAGCATAAGAAGCTAGCCGACAGCTTTGGTATCAGTGTGGAACAATTAGAAGCCAGATTGAAGGGTGAGCCCGCTCCCTCTGGAGAGATTTTCGTCCCAACCCCAGCATCAGGGGGGTTTGGCTTGGATGTCCATAACCGCACCGGCAAGGCTCCTCAGGCCTTTAAGAGCCTGGATGATGCCTTTGCCGCTGCTAGTAAGGATAAGGACATCTGGAGTAACGTAGACAGTATTCTACAGTAAGCAGTAAGTTTATAGGAGGCCTACAATGGCTGGCGTAATTGGAATGGGGTTGCAGAATCCTCCATTGGTACTTGTTAACACCATGAACTCCATTTCTGCGAAGTATGTCATTCCAACCTTGGGGGATACTATCTTCATTCCTTCCCCCACTTGGTGGGCTATGACCAGGAATGGGAAGAAGTTCGGGATGGGCGAAATTGTCTACCCTGAAATCTTCCAGGAAGAACAGACTGGTGGTGCCTACTTCGGGGACCAGCTTCTGGATACCTCCGTGGTCGATAGCGTTACCCCTGCCAACCAAGTATGGCGCTTCTATCGCCAGTCGATGTCTATCCCCATCACGGACATCATCCTCAACAGAGGGGGGTACCTGAACCTTGTCAAGACGAAGTATGAGATTGCCTCTGCCTCCTTCCTGCAGAAGCTATCCCGCGCCTTGTGGGGCACTGCTCCTCAGAACACCACCTTAGACCTTGATTCTATCCCCACATGGCTCAATTCCCAGACCAATACAGTCGCTGGCATCAACCGTACCACAGCCGCTAACGCCTTCTGGCGTCCAGCCGCTGCAGTCGCCCTTGGCGGCACGATCAACGTCAGCCAGGTGGAAGCTGGCTACCAGTCAGTTGTGTATGGCTATGATGAGCCTGACGTTCTGACCATGAACAACGCCTGCTACGGCTCGTTCAAGTCCAATTACCTCCCCACCTCAGCTGCTAACGTTGGAGTCATCCGCTTCGGTAGGGACAGCCAGCAGGAACAGGTACCCCAGGGTTCCATCCGCAATCACTTCATGTTCAACAATGCCCTTGTCCTGCCTGACCGCTTCAACGTCGCCACGACCTGCACCCTTATCAATACGAAGTATATGTACCCGGTATTCCATGAAGCGGACTACTTCACGGTAGACCCCTTCATCAAGCCCTCCAACCAGAGAGTCATTGTCAGCACCATGTACCTCACTCTCCAGTTGGTTAACCGCTCTCCGCGTATGGGCGTCACCTTTACTGGAGCCCCCTTCTAAGACAAGGGGTAAGTGGAGCATCATCATGGCGAAGAAGGAAATCCCGGTGCGCGACGATCTGGATGAGGCTATGGGGCCTTGGGAAGCTGGAGACAGCCGTGTCCCCCAGAATGACCGCCACAGTAGGAACGCTGAGAAGCTTAACCGTACAGCTAGCCTGTTCCTCCCTAGATGGGGGCACCCAGTAGGGGATGGCCTAGCAGAGTTAAAGGATAAGGAAAGTGAATAGGAGGGTGGTTAGATGGCTATCGTAAATAAGCTTACTGTCTTAATGCCAGCGTTCGGGTCACCGACTGAGTACATTGCTTTACCTGCTCAGACCGTTGCCAACGCTACCACTACGACTATAGCCTTCACAGGCTTTACGAACTTTGTCCGTAGCGGTAGAATCCGGTTCAAGACTGTGCCTCCTGCAGGCACTGCTGGTATCACCGCAGTTGTAATCACTGGTACAGACGGGACCACAACTGTCACCCTGTACCAGGATGGCACTGCACGCACCGCCAGCACGAACCAGGACTTCCTCTACTCCTTTATCAGCGATCTTAACCTTACCACGATCAACCTCGCTATCACCGCTGGTGCCGGTACCAACTCCACGGTTGATGCCGAGTGTACTGGTAACCCATAATACCAGTACGGACTAGTCTAGCCAGAGGAGGGTATGGCTGTGGCGTATACTCAGACTACTCAAGATATAGCTGCTGCTTTAATGCTGCGGCTGAATGAGCTTGGCTATGCCTTGCCTCAGGGCCATATGCAGGCTATCATAGCCGACGTTCTCCAGGTGTGTGGCGTCACCGACAACGCTAACGTAGCGGCCCATACCGCCACCGACTCAGCTTTGTTAAAGCCTCCCGGCCATAAGAAATTCTGAGGTGACCAATGGCAGCAGTATCACTATCTTTTGATAAGCTAGAAACTCTTAGGGATACTATCCTAGATGAACTACAATCTCTAGGTTATGCTCCCAATATTTCAGACGTTAGCCGTATCACTAACCGCCTTGTGGATGAATCAGCCAAAGAGGCTGAGGCGGCTAGGTTAGCACCTAAAGCAGTAGAGGAGAGTCCGAAAGCCCCCACCGCCAAGGATACGGGCAAGGAGTCTCCTAAGAGGTAGGAGGCTCAGTTGCTAGTCGGTGATATTATCATATCAGCCAGAAGGCTGATGCCGGACCTTCCTAGGACTCTGCCTCCAGCAGCAGGCTTAGCTGTATCCCCCATAGCTGTGGGAGCCACTCTCCCTCCAGGTACCTATAACGTTGTCTTTGCCTGGGTCAATCAGTGGGGGGAGACCCCTGTCTCTGCTCCTGTATCCGTCACCCTAGCTGCAGGTCAAGGCTTCCAAGTCACCGCTCCGGCCATGAATATCAATCCCAACGCCAATGGGATTAAGGTCTACTTCGCCCTTCAAGGCCAGCCTTACGTTCAGATGTGGACTGGCACTACAGGCATGATCGTGTTCCAACCCGGCTACCCAGGAGTACCCTCAGTCAGAAACAGCAGCTTCTTCCCCGATGCAGACGGCCCTATGGTATCTTCCTGGACAGTCTATGACTGGTTGAATGAAGCCCTGACCAATGCTGCCTATATCTGCAAGGGTATCCCAGACACTAGTGGCATTCAAATGGTATCCGGCAATGGAATGTACCAGCTGCCTGGGATATGGGACAAATTCGAGAATAGTTGGTATGATGGCTACCCTGTAGCGTTTGACGCTAGAGGGGGAGCATTCTATAGGAACAGGTTAAGTGGAATTACCTTTATAGCTATCCTTCAGACTAGTGCTGACAAACAGGTATTCGAACTTCAGCCTCAGCCCTCACGGAGCGGCGGTTCTACTACCTCCTCTGCCCCTGTTCTAATCACCGACTCTACTATCACTCTAACTAACATAGCTCAATTCGGCCTAACCCTAGGTATGGCTCAACTAGGTATCCCTCCCAACCATGAGATTGTATCCTATAGCTCAATAAGTGGGAATCAGCTTACTGGAGTAGTTAGAGGATTAGGTGGGACCCAGCAAGTAGCTTGGACCACTGGGACCATAGTCAATGAGCTAAACTTTCGCTTCGGTGGCCTACGCCTTAACTCCCAAACTCAATACTATCCAGGTCAATCAGCAACCACCCTTCAAGTCCCCCCAGGGTGGAAGGCCCCTCTAGTCGATTACCTAGTAGGCCGGTTCAGAGAACTCGAAAAGAACACTCAAGCCTCTGGCGCTTCCATGTCAAAGTTTGAGAAGTTCCTAGGTAGCTACACACGCGGGACCAAACAAACTGCTGGCCCACGTCAGGTTGGTCCAGTCACCCCAGCTGGAGACGGTTATCCATCAGCCAGCTCAGGAGGTCGCATCATCGTTCCTTAGGAGATAAGTCTTGTCTAATCAGTATTTTACGAGCTTATATTGCAGGAAGGGCCTTCACCTGATGGTAGGTTACAATAGGCGCATCAGTATTGGTGGGCACGTTTCGTGTAGACAATGCTACAACGAAGCGGCTAAGAAGTGGAGGAACGATAACATTTTAAAGGTAAGAGTTAAGGATAGCAGGATCACTAAGAGCCGAGTAGAACGCTATTGGCAGATGATATTAGAAGTCTTTGGAAGAAGGTGCTCCTGTTGTGGTGAGGAACGAGAAGATTTTCTAACTCTTCACCATGTAAATAGTGACGGAGGAGAGCATAGGAAGAAGCGCCGCTCCGCTAAATGCTACTTTCTGGATGTGATTCGTGAAGGATTTCCTACGGATAAATATGCGATTCTTTGTATGAATTGTAACTATGCCCAACGGTGGGGCAGAACCTGTCCTCATGAACTAGAGAGGAGGGCTGCCGTAGCAGCAGACTGATGATCTCCCCATTCATGGTCTCCCTCAGAACCCTGGAACAGGAGTGGCCTGAGGATAGGAAGTCCTCCCATTCAGTAGTCGGATACGTTGAACCCGCTTCCATCTGTGACCAGGACAAGGGAGAGTTCTGCGGCAACTGCGCTAACTACATCCCCCCTGATAGGTGTAAGAGTGTAACAGCTGTAACTAGAATAGGCTACTGTGAACGGTACAAGGAATTTTAATGCCCACAGCCGTCTACCAACCTACTCTGCAGAAGAACTGGGTTAAGGGTGTCAACGCAGTAGCTGACCGCTATTCCCAACCCCCAGGTTCAGTTCCAAGGATAAGTAACCTAGTAATGACCAAAAGGGGCTCGTTCGTTACCTGCGACGGCTCTCAATCTGTCCATGCTTATAATGGAGTACCCACCCTAGGCCGGGGCAAGATAATGAGCGGCTTCCTGTTCGCTCCTACCGGAGTGCCCCGCTACTACCTAGCTCTAGCCAAGGCCAACGGTCCCTTGGACTTCCCCCTTGGTCCACCCAGGGGCCTAACTGTAGCCACCGCTGGAGGGGGTAGCCTTCCTGGTGGGACCTACTATTATAAAGTAACTGCTATAGATGGAATAGGTGGCGAAACTACCGCTTCCCTTGAAACCTCAGTAGTGACAGCTGGAGGGGGGAAGAACACTCTTACCTGGAGTCTTATCCCTAACGCTGCTGGATACAGAGTCTATAGAAGCAATGGCCCAGGGACTGAATCCCTACTTATCAATAGTGACCTCCCCGTCCCTCAGCCTGCCCCTGGGAACACAGCTGTCAGTTGGCTAGATTTAGGCACTGCTACCATAGCCAATCCTGTAGCCGTAACCAACGCAATCATAACCAACATCCAGCACGTAGGCGCAACTATAGTCTATACCGCTACCTGGAATGTAGCCTCTACTAGTAGTATAATAGTAGGTGAAGGCTTCCAATACATCCCAGGGAGCAATCCTAACTTCGTCGCTCCGGTCACCTGGAACGTAGTCTCAATCGTTAACAGTACCCAGATGATCTGTAACTTCGCTACTCCTGTAGCTGCCCCTCTGAACATTGGAGATACCACAAATGGAGGCACAATAACAGTAGGTACTGCCCCTCCACCTGCTGACACTACCCAACAGACTGTCCTCTATCGTATGCCTACAATTACAGGCCTGCAAGCTCCCTTACCAGTATCCTATAACAATAGTAATGTAGTAGCCCTCTATCCAGCTGACCCTCCTGTTCCTCCAGGCGCTCCCAATCCCGATAGTGGAGGTGGGGGTGGGACAGGTGGTGGGGGTACAGGAGGAGGTGGTGGAACTGGCGGTGGGGCCACTGGCGGTCCCACCGTAGTAGGAGGGTCTCCAGGAACCATTGGCTACATCCCTCAAATCTTCCAATTCGCCAACATGGCCATCCTGACCTTAGGCAATGGCTGGCCCTGTCAAGTCTACAAGGACCCAAACACTGGCATCAATAACGCCTCCCCTGCTACTATAGTCTCAGCCACCCCTAATGCCTTAGGAAATGGGCTAGTAACTATAGTAACCTCCACTCCTCACGGTATCTATTTTAATAGTCCTACTGTTAATGCCGCTGGAGCCCAAGTCTCCCTTACCGGCATCCCAGACCCAGCCTTCAATGGGACCTATGTCACTACTCAAATCCTGAGCCCTACATCCTATGTAATCTATAACCCTAACGCAGCTGGTCACGGTGTTCAAGTAGGTGGGCTCTCCACCATGACCACTTCCCCTATCTACAGCACCTTTGTAACCGCCTATCCAACCTGGGCTACAGGAGTTACCTACCTAGTAGGTGACATCATCCAACCCACCCCATCCAATGGCTTCTACTACACCTGTTCTCAAGCTGGAATCAGTGGTGCCGCTCAACCTACCTTCCCTACTACTATAGGCCAATATATCTCTGAAGCCTCCCCCTCCAAGGTAGTCTGGAAGTGTACCGCCGCCACCAATGCCAACGCCCCTGCTCCTCCAGGAGCCGCTCACGGCTGCGTGTACGCTGGAAGCCTATGGCTATGGAACACCTGGCCTGTAAATACCTCCACAGGGCTAGATGGCCCCTGTGCAATACGAATGTCCGACAGCAATAATCCCTTTAGCTGGAATCCAATTAATCAAGCCTTCATCGACAAGGATGATGGCCAGGAAGGATATGGCCTAACCGCTTTCACAATCGCTGGCTTTGGTATCCCTCCAGAAGGTTCACTAATAGCCTACAAACAGTATGCAGGCTATCAAATCGTAGGGGTGTTCGGTTCTACTAACTTCCTAATCCAGCGAATCAAGTCTACCCTAGGCTGTATCTCTCCCAGGACATTACAGTTCTGTACAGGCTATGGTCTAATAAGATTCACCCACCTGGGCTTCTCTGTATTCGACGGCATAGGGGATAAGATAATCGATGAGGACATCCACCCCTATATCTTCCCTGTGAATGAGTTCGACTATCAAGACTTAACTACTGTAGACTTCACTTGGATAACTGTAGCTTGGGGCACTCAAACCGCCGTCCCTGCCATGTACGTAGCCGCTATGCCATTGGGCAACAGTGGAGGAGCCCTATCTAGACTCTTCTGCTATGACCTAGTTCTTAAAGCCTGGACAATCATAAACCCTCAAATGAGGCTAGGTACAATATTCCAATCCATCACCACTATGGCTGTACCCATCACCCTCTTATGTTCCTTTAACGATGGCACCTTCCAGAGGTGGCAAGCTGACGACGATCTCTGGGATAACAGTATCGATACTCCTGGCCCATCTGTAGTCAACTGGTCTCTCAAGACTCCAATGGTCTTTAACCAGAGGGAGCAAGGAGGACGGATATTCACTAGGCAGGTAGTAATAAGGGGAAGGTTCACAGATTCTAATTCTACTATAGCAGTATCATTAGACATACAAGGTGAACCACTAACTCCAGTCAATGGCTACTTTCAGACATTGGGTACTGACGGTACCTTCCAATACAATGTCCCAGTAGCCGAGACTGTGACCAATGTTGATGCAGTAATCAGCGGTACGGGAGCAGTAGAACTAAACAGCTTCTTATGGCAGACTGAACCCGAGGATGCTTCTGTCCCGGCTATAGGACCATAACATATATAACATATATAACATATATAACATATATAACATATATAACATATATGGTAGAAGTACTCCAACTCCTTCGTCAACTGGGAGAACGCTCCCAAAGGTACTGTGGCCCCTATTACGTCCGTACCTTGGAAGATGATGAGCCCATCCCCCAGTTTGGTCACGGCATCCCCAACTCTTATTTAATCAGTAGGAAGTGGACTTGGCTTGCTGTCAGTTCAGACACCTTCCAGCCCCTAGCCATTCTATTCGCTGCCCCCACCCTGAACTTTGTCACCCTCCTGAGAATCTACGCAACGAATACTGCCCCCAGGTCCATTTTGCTAGGCCTATTTAGGAAATCCCTTGCCGACATCCACCAGAGGGGATATACTCACTTCATCGTATATCTTAGTGAAGATACTGAAGTTGAGAAGGGATTAGCTAGGCTCGTAAAGCGTATAGGTGGGACCGTGATGAAGCCTGTGTGCAAGGTCCATACTGGTCTTACGGATGTAGGGAAGTGGTGACATGCCTCCATTAATTGCCGCCTTGCCAGCTATCGCCGCTATCGCAAGCCTTGCTGGAACTGGTGTAGGCCTGTATGAAAACCTCAACCGTCCCAGTGGCGGTGGACCCACCCCTTCTCAGATGACGCAAAGTGCTGTTCAACAAGCTACGCGGCAGCGACAGGCTGAAGCTACCCAGGCCAATCAATGGCTCCCTAATCTCCAATATCAGACCTCAGGTGGGT
>Ga0306921_10001912_pt1 | contig 20567 bp, 15 predicted proteins | sample sta12Cox44000080_FD_203760 | JGI IMG/M metagenome (GOLD analysis project Ga0306921, IMG submission 203760) | Lab enrichment of tropical soil microbial communities from Luquillo Experimental Forest, Puerto Rico - statoxic.12C.oxic.44.000.080 (v2)... | ecosystem: Environmental > Terrestrial >... | reverse complement strand
GGGACAGAAGGTGCCAAATTCAAACCAGCGAATAAACAATTCGCGGTAGGCGGGGTCATCCGGATTGGCTGAGACAAAACCGCCGATGTCCGTAGTCCAATAAGGGAGCCCTGAGAGGGAAAAGTTGAGCCCAGCGGGAATCTGGCGGCGGAAGGTTTCCCAGTTCGGGTCAACATCGCCGGACCACATTGCCGCGGCGTTGCGCTGAATTCCGGTAGAGCCGGATCGGGAAAGGATGAAGACGCGCTTTTGGTCGGAAGCGGCGCGCTGGCCCTGATACACAGCGGTTGTGGTGAGCAGGGGATACTCGTTCGCGTAACGAGCGCCGTTACCAAGCGCGATCCGATTGGTCACAAGCAGATTGGTCTCGCGACCTTCGGTCTCGGGTTCTGTGGTGTCGAGCCACCAGGCGTCGACACCGATTCGAAAGAGCGCTTCGTTCATGAGCTTCCAGTAATAATTGCGGGCTTCGGGGTTAAAGGCGTCGTACAGAGCCATGCCCGCGGGATGAAAGCCAGCGACTTTTGTGCGATCGATGAGGAACCCGCGCTTGTCCAGGTCCGTATAGACCGAAGAGCCGGGCCGAAAAAAAGGCCACACGGAAATCATCAGGTGAACATGAAGCGTGTGCAGTTTCTCGATCATGCCCTTAGGGTCCGGATAGTTTTTGTTGAAGACGGGTTCGCCCATGGTGTTCCACCAGAACCAGTCCTGAACGATGTTGTCGAGTGGGATGTGCAGGTCGCGGTACTTCTGGGCGATGGATTCAAGCTCCGGCTGTGAATCGTAGCGGTTCTTGCATTGCCAGAAGCCGTAAGCCCACTTGCCGAACAAGGGAGCCTGGCCGGTCAGCTCGCGGTAGGCGGCGATGATCTTGTCGAAGTCGGGACCGTACAGGAAATAGTAGTCGATCGAATCGGCGACTTCGGAAATGTTGGTGTTGTCCTGTGCGAGCGCAACGTCTTCGCCACGATAATTCCAGACGCCCGCCTGGTGCTGGCCGAGGCCATAGAAGGCTTCCTGTGTGTCCCACATATTGGTGAAGCGTTCGGAGTGCAAAGTCCTCTCCCCGTTCACTTCAGTGGGAGTGAGAGTTCGGGTGTTCTCCTGAGTGAGCTTGTGCCTCGCGGAATCGTAGAAAACGATAGAGCTGTCAGCGCGGGTAACTTCCAGCGTGAGTTGAGAGGTGGCGAGAGTCAGAAGCTTGGGGTCGTCTGAGCGAAGGGTGAATGGGGCTTTGGCCCACTCCTTCTTGACGACGAGAAAATCGGGGTGTGCCGGGATATTCCGGTCGGGGGAATAGACGATGTGGATGATCGAATCGGAGCAGACCTGGAGGCGGAGGTAGCCGCCATCGAGGGTGAGGAGCACGCCGTCCGGGAGCGGATCAGCCGACTTTACAGGGTTGAGCGGAATCCACTGAGCCCGCAAAGGAGGAGCCACGGCAAAAACGAAAGAGGAAGCGACGATAGCAGCAAGCAGCGAGTGCTGGCCAAAACGATATTGCATATCGGAAGGAGGCCTCGTGAGCGTGTTTTTTCGGAACGCAACGTGCTGCGGAGTGGACTTTGGCACTTGTGGCGAGAGGTTGTCAACTTTCTAGACAGGGATGACGGGAGTCGGCGCGTAAATTCGAAATTAGTGATTGCTGATATCTAAAGGATGCGCTTGCGCAGGCAGCCGCGCGCGGTCAGGATATACCGGGCTGAAGTGCGGGATTCGCAACGAAGGTTTACCGCGCCATGGAGGGAAAGACGGAGCCGGTAGACGCAAATGGGCGTCGAGACGAAGTAATCACAATTGGAGCTGGCGCTGCTGATCGAACCTCCCGACACCGCTTCCGTTTTCGATGCCGCCCCATCTTGATGATTCAGCGACTTGAACGAGAGCAAAGATGAGAACCGATCGATCTGAGGGCTTCCACGGAATGAGTGTTCTCTCGCTCGAGAGCCGCCGAGCCGCGGAGATCGCGCGACTGATCGAGAGTTATCACGGGGTTCCAATCACAGCGCCGGCGATGAGGGAAGTGCCGCTGGCAGAAAATGAACCGGCGCTGTGTTTTGCAGAGGAGCTGATGGCAGGGAGCATTGATATTGTCGTGTTTCTGACCGGAGTCGGCGCGCGCGCGCTCTATAAGGTGATTTCAGAAAAGCAGCCACCCGAGCGGTTTATTGAGGCCTTGCGGCACGTGAAGGTGGCGACGAGGGGGCCAAAACCTCAAGCCGTGCTGCGTGAATGGAATGTCCCGGTAACCCTGACCGCTCCGGAACCGTGCACGTGGCGGGAATTGTTGCGGTCTTTGGACGAAATTCCGGGCGGCCTGCACGCGCAACACGTTGCCGTCCAGGAGTATGGCGCGCCGAATCCCGATTTCCTGGATGCCTTGAAGGAACGCGGCGCCGTGGTACAGGCAGTTACCGTGTATCAATGGGCGCTGCCGGAAGATACGTCCCCGCTGCGCGAGGCTGTGAGCGCGGTGACGAACGGGCGTGTGCCCGTCGCTCTTTTTACGACCGGGATTCAGGTGGCACACCTCTTCCAGATTGCGGAAGAGATGGGCAGGCATCAGGAATTGCGAGCAGCATTCCGAGACGTGTTGGTCGGTTCGATCGGACCCTCCACTTCGGAGACGTTAAGGCACTTTGGCATTCATGTGGATCTGGAGCCATCGCATCCGAAGATGGGCTTCCTGGTCAAAGAAGCGGCGGAGCGGTCAGCCGGGCGGATACCAAACGGAGCGGCGAACGAATCAGCTTGCTAGGATTCCGCTTGAAGAGCGCAGGTCGGGAGCTAGCGTGTCAAAGTTCGCAGAGGCTGGCGGCTGCTCTTCGTTAAGAGAAAGAGAATTCCTTGACGGACTAGCTTCGGCTGTTGCGGAGGCAATTGCCGGGAGAAGTTCCGCTGCAATTCCCGCCTCATGCAATGCCGTAATTTCGCGCTGTGTTTTGGGATCACTCGGATTAGCGCCAAAGATCAGACGGACAACGCACTGGCCGTTTTGCGCGGCTTCGACCATTCTCCGCTGAATCTCCTCGCAACTGCGGGCAGTGGGTTGCAGTTCTTTGGCCAACCGCCGAACCGCTGCGTGCGGGGGAATAAACTCCAGCACGACCAGGTACCAGCCGACGTCGTGGACGACCAGGTCTGCCCTCCGGAGGAGTTCCAGCGTTCGAAGGCTCAAGCGTTTCGTGGGACCCGGCCCGATCGCGGCAAAATAGATTTTCCCTGGCAGTGCGAAATGGTTCGTCATTGACGTAAACCTCGGGGTACCGAGGTAGCGTAACATCGCCTTTGGGGCGGCAACGCGTTGAAGTTTTCCTTGAATCAATCAAAAAATCCGATGGATCGGGGATTCGCTCGCGGCCGAGACATTCTCCGCCAGCGATCAGCGGGCCGCAGCGTGTCCCGAGAGGAAGGTTCGCAGTTTCAGTGGTTCAGCAGCGGAGGAATAGAGCATTCGAGAAAGCTCGAAGGTGAGGAGTACGTCCATTTTGGCTTCCGGAAGGAGGACAAGGGAGCCGTTTTGAATGGCATCCCCGGTGATGAGGACGTCGGGGATTTCCGCCGACCAGGCCAATGTATCGATTCGCCCGTCGGCCATGACGATGCAATTGCGGTGCACCTCGCCGCACGCATTTTGGGATGCGAGCTTCCCGCTGGATTCCGTGGAATCCGGAAGAAAGCGCAAACGTACCTGACGATAGGTGCCCGCCGGGATGGCCGCGCTATCAACGAGCAGTTCAGAGGCCGAACCACCGATCAGATCAATCTGCAGTGGCTCCGCCGCGAGCCGAGGAGCAATTTCAATCCAATCGGGGGACGCCAGGTCTGCGATGGCCCTGGAATGAAGTTGAACGCCTTGTAAAGTCACAAAGGCGTGTTGCGGACGAGCGGCGGCGCCGAACTCGAACGCCAGCGGCTTGATCGCCCGGACGCTCATCATTCCGTTAGTCTGCGGTAGCGAACAGGCGGGCGGGGGGTTCCCAGCTTTTATGATCAGGCCGCCATTGCCATTATTGGAGAAACCGACAAAGCAGGAATTGCCACAGCCGGCGACCATGGCAACGGAAAGAACAAGCACACAAGATCTGGAACGCCGGAGAACCCAGCAAGAGAGTCGCAGTTCAAGTCTGGACCGTGGCATTCGACCCTCCGTCGAATCGGCCCCTCAGGGAGGTATTCTACGCTCAAAAGGCGTGCGTGGCTTCCATGAAGCCGATGCATCTGCCACCTCCGCCAGAATTGGAAGAGCGCGTGGTCCGGGGGCAGCGCTCCAGAATGCCGGTGAGTCTACGCCCGAAGGGTTACAAACCGAACCGTCGGTTTGCGCTACTTGAGGTAGCTTTTCACAATTTCGATTACGTCATCGGCAGCTTCTTCGGAAGATTTCGAATTCCTGGGCATGTGGTTGCGGATGTGATCCTCCATGAGTTCCGCCATGAGGGAGTTGATGGCGCCGCGCGCGGCAGCGAGGCGTTGCAGTACGTCCGCACAATGTTCATCTTCGTTCAGGCCGCGAAGAACACTTTCGAGCTGCCCGACGATCTTTTTTGTCCGGTTGACCAGATCCAGCTTTTCTCGCGAGGTGTGCGACATTGCAATTTGACTACCCTATAGGGGTATGGTATCAAACTCGGTCGCCACAACCAACAGGCTTTCGAGCCGACAGAAAGTACCAAGCGGGTGGAGGTCCGACAAATCGAATCTAGCCGCTGCGCCGGGCGCGTTTATCAGTGTCTGGCCGACGGACTCCACGCTGCCCGAAAAGGAGAAACGCCAGCGAGGTGGGGACTTGTAACACTTCTGTAATGTCCCCACCGAATACTTGATGTCTTTTGTGACCGGAACCCTGTAACGCCTTGCGATGAATACGAAGTAGGTACGGCCTTCCGGAGGACCCTGTTCGAGTGGGCGCTGGCACGATCCGCTGCGGCGAGGTGGCTGGCGGGCAGGAATCAGGGGCAGTTTTGGATCTCTGTGGGATTTGAGGTCATCCGATGAAGCGCACATGGCGTGAAACGCTGGCTGTTTTGTTGATGCTCGGCTCGTTCTGGGTAGGTTGCGGTGGCGATAAGCTTGACAAGAACGCGGGGGCCCCACCACCGCTAAGGGTGGAACGAGCGGAAGACCGTAACGTTTTTCCAGTGGAGCACCCGGAACAGTTTCCTCTGACAAAAGCCGTCGAGCACCTCGGCGCGTCCGAGTTGCGAGCTACGGGTACGGTGAATCCTGATATCAGCCGGAGCGTACCGGTAATTTCGATCGCCACCGGGCGAGTGGTCGAGATCAAAGCACGCCTTGGCGACGTCGTTCAAAAAGGGCAGCTTTTGCTCCGGGTGCAAAGCGCCGACATCGCGGCAGCATTTTCCGATTACCAAAAGGCTGTTGCCGACGAACAACTCACGCGGACTCAACTGGAACGAGCGCAACTGCTATACGAAAAGGGCGCGATTTCATTAAATGATCTTCAGATCGTGCAGGATATAGATGCCAAGGCCAAGGTCGACACAAAGACAACGGCGGAAAAGCTCCGCGTACTTGGCAGTCCGAACCTGGATCAACCGTCCGGTTTTGTTGAGATTCGCGCTCCCATATCCGGGGTGATCACCGACCAGCAAGTGACCAATGCGGCGGGAGTGGCGGGTCTGGGGTCGCCAAATCCGTTCACGATCTCGGACCTGAGCTATGTCTGGATCATTTGCGACGTGTATGAGAACGATCTTTCCAATGTCCACCTCGGCGAAGAGGCGGACATTCGCTTAAACGCTTATCCCAACAGGGTATTCACGGGAATGATCAGCAACATCGGTCCGGTCCTCGATCCGAATATACGCACGTCAAAGGTGCGCATCGAGGTGCGAAATCCGGGCATGATGCGGCCCGGCATGTTCGTCGTGACCACCTTCCATGGACAGAGGAAAGAATCGCACGCGGCGGTGCCGGCGACAGCCATACTGCACCTCCACGACCGTGACTGGGTATACGTGCCCGCGGGCGAAAAGCGTTTGCGTCGAGTCGAGGTGAAGGGGGGCCAAATGCTTCCCGGGAATATGCAGGAAATCCTATCCGGGATCGACGTCGGGCAGCAGGTTGTGGTGAATGCGCTCGAGTTTCAGAACACGGTGCAGCAGTAATGATCGGTAGACTGGTCGATTTTGCGCTGAACAGCCGCTTTATTGTCCTCAGCTTGGCCCTTCTGCTTTTCGTGTGGGGCGTTATCGCATTCAGGGCGCTACCGGTGGAGGCGTACCCGGATGTGGCGAACACGTGGGTTCAAGTGATTACGCAATGGCCGGGCCGGGCGGCAGAGGAAGTCGAACAGCAAGTGACCGTACCGATCGAAATCCAGATGAACGGCCTACCGCATGTGCAGCACGTGCGGTCGGCGTCGCTAGCGGGACTGTCGGTCGTCAATCTGATTTTCGAGGATGACTCGGACAACGATTGGGACCGCCAGAAAGCGGCAGAGAGGCTCGCGCAGGTAACGCTGCCGCCGAACTTATCGGCACAGATTGGACCCGATTTCAGTCCCATTGGCTCGATCTATTGGTACACGCTGAAGAGCGACAATCCCAATTACGACGTGATGGACCTCAAGTCCCTACAGGACTGGGTAGTTGCGAAGTACATGAAGTCTGTACCGGATGTAGTCGACGATTCCTCGTTCGGTGGGATAACCCGCGAATACCAGATTCGAGTTGATCCTGACAAGCTGGTGTCCTATGGGTTGAGCCTTGCGCAGGTCGAGCAGCAGTTGACGAACGCGAACGCGAACGGGGGCGGGAGTTTTATCGAACAGGGCGCACAGCAGATTAACGTCCGTGCGGTCGGACTGGTCCGGGATGTGGGGGATATCGAAAAGACGGTGCTCAAAACGCAGAATGGTACGGCGCTGCACATCAAGGACATCGCTGTCGTTAGGCAAGGGCCCAAGATTCGGTTAGGACAGATCGGGAAGGCGATTCATCGAGTCGACGGGGTGGTCGTGGATGACGATGATGTTGTCGAGGGCATCGTGTTCATGCGCAAGGGGGCGGACACGGCGACAACGCTCGAGGGAATCCACGCGATGGTAGAGCGGTTGAACGGACAGATTCTGCCGCCGGGAGTAAAGATCTTGCCTTATCTGGACCGCGATGACCTGGTCCACTATACGACGCACACCGTGATGCACAACCTCACCGAGGGGATGGTGCTCGTGGTCATCATCCTGTTCATCTTTCTTGGCAATGTACGCGCGGCAGTTATTGTGGCGCTGACGATTCCGTTTTCCTTGTTATTTGCGGCGATCTGTTTGAACCTGCGCCACATTTCGGCCAATCTGCTGTCACTGGGCGCCCTGGATTTTGGCATGGTGGTCGATGGCGCGGTGGTGATGGTTGAAAACATCGTGCGCCACCTGAACCAACCGACAAAGCATCTCGAGACGCCTTTGGATAAAATCCGGGAAGCGGCTCATGAAGTGCAACGGCCGGTTTTCTACGCCATCGGCATCATTATTACGGCGTACCTTCCGATATTCACCCTGCAACGGGTCGAGGGGAAACTGTTCAAGCCGATGGCGTGGACGGTAGCGTTCGCGCTGCTTGGGGCCTTGATCTTTTCGATGCTGATCGCTCCCGCGCTGGCGAGTCTACTGTTCAGAACTGGGGTTAAGGAGTGGCACAACCCGGTAATGGCGTATCTGACCGTGCAGTACCGGAAGGCAGTGAATTGGGCGATCCGGTACCGCCGAGTGACCATCGCAGCGGCGCTGGTTTCGTTCGCCTTTACCCTATACCTGGCGCTCGGCGGAGTGATCGGCTCCGAATTCCTGCCGCATCTCGATGAGGGTGCGATTTGGGTGCGGGGGACCTTGGCGCCCAGCACCGGGCCGACGGAAAGTGCACGCGTAGCGGACCGGGCGAGACAAGTGCTTTGCTCGTTCCCCGAGGTGCCGCAAGTGGTGGCCCAGGTGGGGCGGCCGGACGACGGGACCGACTCGACGGGATTTTTCAACACCGAGTATTTCGTGGACCTGCTTCCCAAGGAGAAATGGCGGTCGGTGTTCCGCCAGAACAAAGAGCTACTGATCGAGGCGATGAACCGCGAACTCGAGAAGATTCCGGGGGTGATCTGGAATTTCTCGCAGCCGATTTCAGACAACCTCGAAGAAGCGGTCAGCGGCGTCAAAGGGGCCTTGGCAGTGAAAATCTACGGGGATGACCTCAAAACTTTGGAGGAGAAGGGCGACGAAACCGTTAGCATCATGCGGGAAATCCGCGGCGTAGAAGATCTGGGCCTGTTTCGCGTTTTGGGGCAGCCCAACCTGAACTTTGAGGTCGATCGTGACAAGGCGGCGCGTTGGGGAATCAATGTGTCAGACGTCCAGGATGCCATCCAGACGGCCGTGGGAGGTAATGCGCTCACCCAGGTGCTGATCGGCGAGCAGCGATACGATCTTGTTCTGCGGTATTTACCGGCGTACCGCGACACGCGGGAAGCGATCGAGAAGATTCGCTTGTTGGCGCCGACAGGCGAGCGCGTCTCGCTTGCGCAACTGACGAAGGTCAACGTCATTGATGGTGGTTCCGAAATTTACCGCGAAGCGAACTCGCGCTATGTGGCAATCAAATACAGCGTGCGTGGGCGGGATCTGGGCGGCACGGTGGAAGAAGCGATCAAGAAGGTTCGCGCCGGGGTGAAATTGCCGTCGGGATATACGATTGACTGGGCGGGGGAATACGAAAGCCAAAAGCGTTCCGAGCAGCGGTTGCTGGTGGTGCTGCCGGTGACGATCTTGGTGATTTTCGTGATTCTGTACACGATGTTTCGATCGATGAAGTGGGCGTTTCTGATTCTTACAAACGTGGCGATGGCACGACTCGGGGGGTTAGTGGCTCTGCTGGTGACACACACCAATTTCAGTGTGTCTTCCGGGGTTGGTTTCCTCGCGTTGTTCGGAGTTTCCGTGCAAACCGGCGTGATCATGCTGGAGTACATCAACCAACTTCGCGCCAAGGGCTATTCGATCGAAGAGTCGGCCGCTGAGGGCGCCGTACTTCGACTCCGTCCAATCATGATGACAATGCTGGTCGCCACGCTGGGGTTGCTGCCCGCCGCGCTCTCGCACGGAATTGGCTCGGACTCGCAACGACCTTTCGCGATCGTAATTGTGGGTGGATTGATCTCCGACCTGGTGATGAGCATTTTTCTTCTGCCTGCGCTATATACCTGGTTCGCCAGTTCGAGTGACAAGCTGCCAGAGCCGGAGCCTCAGGGAGTCCTGTGATCGTACAGAGGGAAGTTGACCATGAAAAAAAGAACTGAAACTTGCGCCTTGATACGGGAAATAGGGATCGTTCCCGCTGTCAGGCTGACCTCCGCCGAAGAAGCGCATTTCGCCGCCGAGGCCGTTGCGAGCGGGGGAATACCGATCGTGGAGATCACGCTGACGGTGACGGGTGCGGTTGACCTGATTTCGCACCTTGCTCAATACCACCCCAAGATGCTGGTTGGGGCCGGTACAGTGCTGAATACGGAGATGGCCGGGAAATGCATCGATGCAGGAGCAGGCTTTCTTACCAGCCCCGGGCTAAATTTGAAGGTCGTCGAGTTTGCAGCGAAGAACGACATTGCAGTTTTGCCGGGCGCGCTAACGCCGACAGAGGTGATCGAGGCCTGGGAGGCTGGATCGGATTTTGTGAAAGTCTTTCCGTGCGTGGACGTCGGAGGAGAAAGGTATATCAAGGCGTTGAAGACCGCGCTGCCGCAGATTCCGCTAATCGCCGCAGGGGGCGTCAATCAACAAACAGCCGGAAATTATATTCTGGCAGGAGCCTCGGCGATCGGAGTTGGCGGCGAACTGATTCCGGCAGAGGCGATTGAACGCCGGCAATCCAAGCGCATCCGGGAACTGGCGCTCCGCTTTTCCGGCTTCGTGAAGGAAGCACGAGAGCGCATTGAACCGCCGAAACATGTTCCCGAAGGGAAGTTCAAGAAAATTGAAGAGTGCGAAAAGAAATGACGTACAGGTTGCGGCCCACCCGTAAATGTATCGATCTCTAAGAGGATCGATCAAGACGAGGTGTTGCGGCTGTCCGCCGTGGCCGGCTTTTGCCCGACCATGCGCACATTTACGAGTTTATTGACCAAATCGAACCCGAACGGGGCGCCTAGAGAGACGGCGAATGCCGTGAGAATCCAACCAAGGAGATTGACTGCCCAAGTGCCGAGGATGGGCCACGGAAACTGGTTCCGCACTTCCGCCAGATAGCTGGTCAGTTGAAATCCCTGGTAGCCGATCGGCAGCGAAGCAAGGTTGGTTTCAAGATCCCGGCGAGCCTTCCAATAATTGAGATCAGCGCAGTTCGCACTATCGGGGCATCTATATTCCTCTGCCAAGGAAACCAGCTGAGCGCGGGTGGGGGCCGATGTCCAGAGTGCCCGACCAACACGCAGAAGGTTGACGTTACACAAGACAGCGAGGCCGAGCCCCAGGAAGAGCAGGCTGACTTGCGTGTGGCGTTTGTAGAGACCGTTGATGCGATCCATGGTGTCGTCGTACCACTTCTCGACGGCGGTATTGCACGCCGAAACATCATGCTCGAGACCCAGGGTCAACGCTTTAAGGCGGTTTTTGAGCGAAGAATCCGGCAGTGCCGCAATGAGGCCCGGCAAATCGGTCGTGTTAAGGTTATTCGCGGTCAGGAGAATGGACTGCAGCACCTTGTTGAATTGATCGGAAGGAATGTAGCTGGGGCGCGGGACGACCGGCGCACTGGTCCCCATAAGCGAAGTTCTGGTTGCAGCAAAAGAAATACTCTGGATTAGGGGGTGAGAGAAAAAAGCGTTCGTCAGTTGCTCGTCGCCGAGCATATTTCAAGGCGATTTCCAGAGAAGAAGCGCGACGGGCGCTGAACGAGGCCCAGACTTCCTGAAGGTGAGAGGCGAAGATACTAAAAATCAGACAGACGGTGGCAATGCCGATTGCAACGCCAAGAACCTTGTCCATGATTGCTCCCCGTAACGACTTCGATGAAAAAACAGTGAATTTCTAGCCGACAACGTCCGCCCAGGGCGCGCAAAGGTTCGTGCTGAACGGCCTCACATCCGTGAGGGAGTGTACGGGAAATCGAAGGTACTACGTCCGCCAACCAAATTTGTCTCCGCCCAAAGGCACGAAGAAAGATGAGCGGCAGCTTGCCATACGGTTATATGCAAGTCAACGAAGACCGAAGCACAAAACTGTTTGGTGGAAATCCTTAGAATTCAACGACGCAGCCCACGCCATTGCGGCGTTTACACGGTTTTAACAATGCGATGACTCTCGCGGAGCATGGTCCTTTGCATTTTCAGGCAAAAGAGTAAAATGAGAACACTGGAAACTGGAATTTCGCTCCGTCGAGAGGCCCTATTTTCCTATCCTTACGGCATGCTTCCCTCCGCTCAGAGGTGCCGTCGTTCCGGCGGCGTTCATGTGGCCGTACCGTCGGGTGGGCAGCGCTATTGGCACTTTTCGGCATGGGCCTTGTTTTCGGCGCCTGCAAGAAGCCGACTGAAAATCGCGAAGCGCCGGCCGCGGCTCCGCGCGGGGCACTCGAGCTCGTTTTCCCCTACGGCTCTGAAAAAGAAAAGTGGATCGGCGACGTCACAAAAACATTCAATCAGTCGAGTTTCAAGACCCAGAGCGGCAAGCCCATATTCGTCAGGGCGCTCCCGATGGGTTCGGGAGAGAGCATTGACAATATTCTATCGGGTCGCTTGCAAGCGCATATAGCCAGTCCCGCCTCGGCGGCGTTCATTAAACTAGGCAACGCGGATTCTCGCGCCAAGACGGGAAAAGACCTGATCGGCACTGCAGACAACCTGGTTTTGTCGCCCGTGGTAATCGCGATGTGGAGACCAATGGCTGAGGCCATTGGTTGGGGTAAGAAGCCAATCGGTTGGGCCGACATCCTGGCGTTGTCGCGCAACGAAAAAGGTTGGCAAGCTTACGGGTTTCCGCAGTGGGGCAAATTCAAGTTTGGCCATACGCATCCGGAATTCAGCAATAGCGGATTGATTGCGCTTTTCGCCGAGGCCTACGCAGCCTCGGGAAAGACTGCCGGCCTGACGCTTGCGGATCTCGCAAAGCCACAAACGAAGCAATTTCTGGCAGGCGTCGAACAGAGCGTCGTACATTACGGGAGTTCTACCGGCTTCTTTGGCCGCAAAATGTTTTCGAACGGGCCGGAGTACCTTTCTGCGGCGGTTCTGTACGAAAGTATGGTCGTTGAGTCGTATTCGCAGGCGAACTTGCCGTTCCCGGTCGTCGCAATTTATCCCAAGGAAGGCACGTTCTGGAGCGATCATCCGATTGGCGTTGTCCTGCGCGAATGGGTCAGCCCGGAGCACCAGGAAGCCGCAAAGATTTACATTCAGTATCTGCTGGCGAGGCCGCAGCAGGAGAAGGCGATCCAGTACGGATTCCGTCCGGCTGCTGTCGACGTGGCGCTTTCCGCTCCGTTGGATACGGGACACGGAATCGATCCGAAAGAACCAAAGACAACGTTGGAGGTTCCGCCCGTCGATGTCATTAACGCGCTGCTGGAGTTGTGGAAGACTCAGAAGAAGCACTCGAACGTTGTCCTTGTACTCGACACGTCGGGTAGCATGAGCGAAGAAAACAAGCTGCAGAACGCCAAGGTAGGCGCGAAGCAACTGGTTCAGATGCTGGACGAAAGCGATACGTTTTCGTTCTTACCTTTCAGCTCAGAATTTCATTGGTCGGGCGAGGATGTTTCCGTGAAGCAAGGCCGGGAGCAACTGCTGCAACAGGTTGATTCGTTGTTCCCAGGTGGCGGTACAGCCCTTTACGATTCGATTGACGCAGCCTATCAGCACCTTGCTGCGACGGCCGACCCCGACGCCAAAATCCAGTCAGTTGTAGTGCTTACGGACGGCGAAGACACGCAAAGCCGAATGAAATTGAACGAGCTCATGGAACGTATCAGATATAACGGAGAGACGCGGGCGATTCACGTGTTCACCATTGCCTATGGTAAGGATGCCAGGAAGGACATCCTGCAGAGGATTGCGGATGCGACTCAGGCCAAATTCTATGAGGGTTCGCCGCAGAACATTGTCGAAGTGTTTCGCGATATCTCGACGTTCTTTTGACGGCTGAAACAGGGTAGGCAAAGCGAGAGGGGTCTGACAAACGAATGTCCGACGGTCCGCGATTGACGTCACTCGGAAAGGTATTCATTTTTCTCTTCGTGCTCCTTTGCGGGGCGGGCGCCTACTATTTCTTTACTAAGGATAACCAGGCAACCACGAAAGGGAAGAGAGCCAGTTCCTCGGGAGGGGTGTTTGATTCCATCACCGGTAGCGGCGAGCAAGTGGAACTCGGGATCGCTTACGGCACCGAGAAACAACGGTGGCTGGAATGGGCGGTTCAGGAATTTGCCAAAACTCGCGACGGCAAGCGCATCAAGGTCAATCTGATTCCCATGGGTTCGCTTGAAGGAGCTCACGCGCTTCTCGGCGGAGACCAGCGTATCCAAGTGTGGTCGCCCGCAAGCGCGCTCTATAAGGACATTTTCGTTCAAGAATGGCAGGTGAAGTACAGCCAGAATCCCATTCTCAAGGAAGAACCGATTGCGCTTTCGCCGATGGTCTTTGTGATGTGGGACGAACGCTACCAGGCATTCTCGCAAAAGTATAAGACCGTTTCCTTTTCGACGATCAGCCAGGCACTCCAGGAGAAGGGTGGCTGGGATACCATCGCGCAGAAACCCGACTGGGGCCTATTCAAGTTCGGGCACACTCACCCGAATGAATCGAACTCCGGCCTAATGGCGATTGTGCTGGCTGCCTATTCTTACCAGAAGAAAACGAAGGGCCTGGAATTGAAGGATGTTGTGGACGTCGGCTTTCAGAACTGGATGCAAGGAATGGAGCGCGCCGTAAGCGGTCTTTCGAACAGCACCGGCAACATGATGAAGGAAATGGTTCTTAAAGGGCCTTCGTCTTATGATGCCTTGTTGGTTTACGAGAGCGTGGCGATTGACTATCTGAAGAATGCGGAAGGGCGCTGGGGTCAACTTCGCATTATCTATCCGGAATACAACGCCTGGAACGACAATCCGTACTACATCATCGACGCTTCGTGGAGTTCGAAAGACCAACGCAAAGCCGCAGAGACGTTCCTTGCTTTTTTGCTGAGCGAGCCAATCCAGAAGGAATCGTTGAACCACGGTTTTCGCCCGGCGAATCCCAGTGTACCGGTAAAGTTTCCAGACAGTCCGTTCGTGAAATATGCCGACTACGGCATCAAAGTGGATCTTGCCAAGATTTGCGATCCGCCGAGGGCCGAGGTCGTCAATAATCTCTTGCAAAGCTGGCAGCGCAGCCAGGCGAACCGCTAGATGCGTATGCGTCCCTTCGCGGGGCGCGCGAAAGGAGAAGCACGGGATGTTTCAGCGTCTTGTCAACCTCATTCGGGGATTCTTCGGACTTTTCGTCTCCGGCCTCGAGCGACAGAACCCGGAGGCCTTGCTCGAGGTAGAAACGGAGAACCTTCGCAAGCAGATCGCACAATACAATCAGGGCCTCGCATCGCATGCCGGCTTGTGCGAACGGCTGATGAGCCAGGTCAAAAAGCTCGAAAACGAAGAGCGCGACTTGCGGGCTAAAACTTCGGCGAATCTGCGGGCGGGCAATCGAAGCGCCGCCGGACAATATGCGCTTCGCCTGCAAACCGTACAGCGCGAACTGGATGAAAATCGCAAGCAGTTGGAACAGGCGGAGACGACCTACAAGGACCTGCTCAAGGCCCGTGATGTGGCGGTCGCCAGCGCACGCGCCAAAATCGAATCGCTAAAATCCAGCATCAGTGATATGAAAATGAAGCAGGCGATGGCGGAACTCACGGAGATGGCGTCCGGCATGATCAGCAGCATCGGCGGCTCGGGCGACACACTCGATCGGCTGCAAACGATGGTCGAAGAGGAACGAAGCAAAGCGGCGGGGCGGGCCCGTGTCGCTCGTGACTCGATGGACATGTCCACGATTCAACTCAAGGAAGCGGAGCAGAACGCTCTGGCGGACCAGGCGCTGGCGGACTTTGCCGCCAAGGAAGGTATCGCGCTGGAACCCACGAGTTCTGCAAATTCGGCTGCGCCGGAGGGTCCGGCAAAGACGATGGGGCCACAGACGGAAAAAAATTGATGGTACGGTAGAATAAAGCTATCGTGTGGCGCTACCTGAAAGCTGCCTTTCTAGTCGGAGTGGAGGTCCCGGCGCTGGGCCGGCTGCCGGTCAATGCACTCGCGGCCGCTGGTTTCTTTATCCTGGGCTTCGGTCATCCAGGCTTTTGGTTTCTGGGGCTGGCCGCGGAAGCCGCAATCGTTCCAGCGCTGGCTTTCAACAAGCGCTTTCAGAACGTGGTCGATGCGGAAGATCGCCAGATTTCGACCGGAGACTCACAAGCCAAACGCAACTCGCTCGTCCAGTTGCTGCCCGCCGACTACAAGCGACAACTCGGCGACCTGGAGCGAAAATGCGACAAGGTTCTGGAGGTTTATCGCAACGCTCAGGCCGAGGAGTATCTGATCGACACGAATCGTGAGGCGCTTGAAAACCTCAAGTGGGTTTATCTGAAGCTCCTGATTGCACGCTATCACCTGTTGACCGCAGGAACGGAGGACAGCGCCGAGGCTCTGACGAAGAAAATCGACGCATTGCAATCCGATCTCCAGAACGGCCAGGACACCCCGGCGCTTCGTCAATCGAGAGCCGCGACGCTGGACATTTTGAAGCGGCGCCTCGCGAACGTCGAGCGGCGGGAACAGTCAGTAGAAGAAGTCGAGAGTGACTTGACCCGTGTTGAGTCGCAGGTAGACCTGATCCTCGATAATGCCGCCATGCAGGGCAAGCCGCAAACCATCGCGTCCGATATCGAACTTGCCAGCGACCTGGTAAGCGGGGGCTTATTTGGTGAGGCGGAATCCGCCGTGGCGGATCTCGACCGCGACTATGGTAGGCCGCGGGTTCCGGGCAGAAGTGCAACCGCGGAGCGCTCCTGAATGGGCACTCCCCCTCAGTCGCCGGCTGCTTCGGCGCGAGGCCCGGCACTTCCGGGTTGGGCGCGTTCTCTTGCCGATCTTTACGAGAGTAATGCGGCCAATCAGTTCATTATTTACGGGAACATCAGCGACCGCATGGTTCTTCCCGCGCCCCCGACGCCGCGCCTCGGTGGACTATCGGATTTCCTGCTTGGCGTATTGCTGCCGCGTTTTGACGTGGTACTCAGCTACGACGTCGGAAACGGCATACGGGTCGAGAAGGGCGGTGAAACATTTTCGAAGTGGCCTCACTTTCAAGAGAGCCAGAAAGACTGGAAAGCGCCGCGCGCCGCGGTTGAAACGCTGACGCGCTATTTCCGGTACTGCGCCAATCTCACGCGGTTGAACCAGCCGGCTACGCAGGTTGGCTGCATTATCAAGAACGCTGACCTGTTGCTTCCTGCGCTGCAAGGGGGCTTTGATTACGATTTGAGCGCCCTTGCCTCATTGATTCGCGATTGGTCAAGCGATGCGCTGCTCGCGAACCATACGCTCGCTTCGTTTCTGCTTACGGAGAACCTGAATGATTTGCATCCGTTGATTGTGAACAATCCACGGGTCGCGAGGATGAAAATTGAGCTGCCGTCCCCAGACCAACTTCTCGATGGTTTCCGCACAATCCTGCCCTCGTGCTCCGTAGCTTTGGCGGACTTCTCATCGGATCTCCCAGCTTTGGCGGAGCAACTGTCGGGCGCGACGATGGGCGCCGTCGAAAGTGTCATCAAGACGAAGGAACACCGCAAGGAGCATCTGGCTTCGACTGACCTTTCTGGGCTCAAGAAAGATCTGGTCGAGAAGGACACCAACGGTCTGATTGAGTTCATTGAGACTTCGCGCACCTTAGACGATCTCTGTGGTCTTGACAAAGTCAAAGCGTGGCTCCGACAGGATATTCAGTTGTGGAAGAAAAATGACGTCGGCGCGCTGCCCAAGGGTTATCTGCTCTGCGGCCCTGTCGGTACCGGAAAGACGTTTCTGGTGGAATGCCTAGCCGGGGAGGCCTCTGTGCCCATCGTGAAAATGAAGAATTTCAGAGATAAGTGGGTCGGCAGCAGCGAAGGTAATCTGGAAAAAATCTTTCGACTCATCCATGGTCTCGGCCGGTGTTACGTCTTCATTGATGAAGCGGACCAGGCACTCGGCCGGCGCGAGGCGAACAGCGGGGACTCTGGCGTCAGTGGCCGCATCTATTCCATGCTGGCAGAGGAGATGGGCAGCAGCAACAGCCGGGGGCGCGTCATCTGGGTTCTCGCATCCAGCCGGCCGGACTTGATTGAGGTGGATCTGAAGCGCCCGGGTCGCATCGACGTAAAGATTCCCCTTTTCCCGACGACTACGGCCCGGGAAGGGTTCGATCTGCTTAGGATGCTGGCGAAGAAGCGCAGCCTTTCGATTCCGGATAGCGTATTTCCGGGGCTCGAATCACGGATTCCTCCGCTGCTCACGCCGGGCGCTGCCGAAGCGCTGGTGATGAATATCTACCGGCAGGTACGCACAACCTCATTGCCAATCGAAGAGGTACTGTCCGTCGTGCTTGGCGAATATCTAAATCCCATTGCCTCTGAAGTAATGGCGTTCCAGATCCAACTAGCAGCGGGTGAGGCTTCGTCGATCGAATTTGTTCCTACCCCGTTTCGCCACAAGGCATCAGCCGACTAGGGTTTCAGCCAGTAGTCCCGTCCTTCAGCCACGAATTCATCGTCGTTCAACTCCGGGTAGGCACAATATACGCGGTCAACCTCCTCCTTCTGTCCGGGACTAAGTGTTTCACAAGGGTCGAGACACCAAATCCCTTCAAACAACCCCTGCCGTCGAAGTACTTCATGGAGGCCCGCGATACAGCCCGCAAAATGGTTTGCCGTGTCAAAGAACGCCGCATTGCAATCGGTTACCTGAACGTGTTTTTTGAGCAAAGATTGCTGCACGGGTGCGTTTGCGAGCGCCAGTTCGTGGCATTCCTCCAGGAGCTCAACGGCGCCCCTCGTCCAAACTGCCCAGTGGCCCAGTAAGCCACCAACAATGCGGAGTTGTTTCGGCTTCCCCTCGACGTCGAAACAATAGGGAGTCACCAGGTCCATCACGATGTTATCGTCGTTGCCTGTGTATAGAGCGATCTCTCGGCCCGACTCCGCCACGGCTCGGACGACATCTAGTGTGTGGTATCGATTGAACGGAGCGATCTTTATCGCCACGACGTTCTCAATCTCTGCCAATTGGCGCCAAAATTTGTAGGAAAGCACCCGACCGCCAACCGCCGGTTGCAGGTAGAAACCGATAATCGGAACAATACTGGCAATCTCTCTACAATGACGGATGAGCGCTTTGTCATCCAAATCCCTTGCCGCGGCCAAACTCAAGAGACCGGCGCTAAATCTCAAATCAGACAACAGCCGTGCTTCACGCGCCGCTTGCGAAGTTTTGCCACATATTCCCCCAACTCGCAGCATCGGCACAATTCGGCCAGTGTCCGCGCGGTCCAGTTCCTCGGCGGCCAAACGCAAAACAGGTTCAAACAGCCCTATATGAGGTTCTCGAATCGCAAACTGAGTTGTGTGTACGCCAACAGCGATGCCCCCCGCACCAGCCGCAACGTAGTAACGCGTGAGAGCCCGCTGCCGCCGCTCGTCCAACTTGCGGTTTGCATTCAAGGCAAGGGGATGAGCCGGGATTACCGTACCGGCCCTCAAGACCTGATGAAGGTGGTCGTCCATATTGTGGACCATGCCCAGTCGCGTCGATTGCCCCCGCGAAGCGGTCAGAAATTGCCTACCCGCTCCTCAAAGTGAGTGGGCTTCGCGAGAGTGGGTCCGCCTCTGGTGATCCAGTCGGCGATCCAATCGATCATCTGCTGGACGCTCACTCGAGGACGGCCAAAGAGTTCGTACGACTTCGCGGCATTGCTTAGCAGGGCATCGTGCGACTCCGTTCCTTCGAAACGAGCCGGCCTCCCGAGTCTTTTCCCGAACTCTTCCGCAAGCTGACGGACACTGAGCAATTCAGGCCCTGTGATATTGAGGATCAAGGGGGGCGACTTTGCACACCCGAGGGATTCCAAGGCCACCGCCGATGCGTCGGCTTGCCAGATAGTGTTTAGATGGCCCATCGTTAGAGACACGGGCTGGCCCGCATGGACGCGCTGCGCGATGTCGACGAGCACGCCATACCGCAGCTCGGTCGCGTAATTTAGCCGGAGAATGCTCATCTTGGTTGTATACATCCGGCTGAAGTGCTCGAAAATCCGTTCGCGACCGACACAACTCATTGCGTATTCGCCCGCGGGACTCAAGGCGTCTGCCTCTCGAGAACCCCCGGCTGCGACGGGCGAAAGCCCATAAACATTCCCGGTCGAGAAAACCGCAATTCGGCTGTCCTTGTATCGGTCCGCAATGAGTCCTGGCAAGAACGAATTCGTCGCCCAAGTTAACCACTCCTGGCCCGTTGATCCAAATTTCATTCCGGCCATGAAAATGACATTTGCCGCATCGGGAAGCTTGGCCGGAAAGGTGGGATCAAGCAAATCGCAGCATATCGTTTCGATTCCCAACAGCTCCAATTGACCCTTGAGCGACGGAGACGAAAACCGCGAAACGCCGATGACACGCCGGTGCACTCCGGCGAGCCCAGATGCTTTCTTCGCCATTCGAGCCAAGGTCGGCCCCATTTTTCCCCCAACACCGACGATCACAATGTCGCCGCCGAGGCTGCCTAGGGTGCGGATTGCACCTTCGGTTGGCTCACTGAGAAGATCTTCCAGTTGCGCGACGTCGCGAATCGAGGCGGGATTAGCTCGCATGGTGACTACAAATTTCTTTGATCGTTATCCTTTCGCTGCCGAGCGATTGTACTCGAATTATTCATCGCCCGTCTTCTGGCTTCGGGTATTCTTTCCGCTCGGTTTACAATTCTCCGGGAGATTTTCGGGGGATGCACCTGCGCGTCATGACCGAGCAAGACATTCCGGTTGGCCTCCGTCTGAACACTCTTTCGGGGTGGAATCAGACTGCCGTTGATTGGCACCGCTTTCTCGACAATAGTCCAGACGGCTGCTTCGTGATGGAGCACGACATGAAGGTCGTGGGGACGGCGACTACGATTTCTTATGAGAATCGGTTTGCCTGGATTGGAATGGTCCTGGTGGATCCCGAGTATCGAACGCGGGGAATTGGAACCCAACTTCTGAGGAAAACTGTCGAGTACCTTGATCAGCGCCACATTCCAACCGTGAAACTCGATGCCACTCTTTTGGGAAAGCCGCTTTACCAGAAACTGGGATTCGTCCCTGAATTCGAGATCGAACGCTTGGTTTTGAAGAGGATTTCCGAAGCGGCTTCGACAGCGCTGCGGTCGACATACACTCACGTCGGTAAGGTCGAGATGGAACAGGTCGTCAGAATGGATAGGGAAGTGTTTGGCGCCAATCGCGGCTTCTTGCTGCGCTCTCTTTTTCGTGAGGCTCCGGAATTGGCCCTGACCGTTCAG